>ERZ840517.1925-NODE-1925-length-20473-cov-2.890587_pt1 | contig 20473 bp, 19 predicted proteins | sample MGYA00519876_ERZ840517 | MGnify/ENA primary metagenome ERZ840517 (study PRJEB31850, sample SAMEA3708882) | human gut metagenome | biome: human gut; feature: human-associated habitat; material: faeces | place: China | collected 2014 ... | reverse complement strand
CTTTTCTAGGAAGATTACCAAAGTGTTAATTATATAATTTCTTTATATGTTCAATAGCATTCTTTTCTAATCGTGATACCTGTGCCTGTGAAATTCCAATTTCTTCTGCAACTTCCATCTGTGTTCGTCCTTCAAAGAACCTTTTGTTTATGATATTTCTCTCCTTTTCTTTTAATTTTTTCATTACTTCTAATAAAGTTATATCATCCGCCCAATTTTCATCACTATTTTTCTTGTCTTTTATTTGGTCTTCTACATATATATTTTCTGTATCATCTCCATACACTGGTTCTTGCAGCGAAACCGGATCTTGTATTGCATCCAAGCAAAATGCAATTTCTTCTTTTCCTACTCCCAATTCTTTTGCAATTTCATCTATTGTAGGTTCCTTCTTGTTTTCCCTTAACGCTTTCTCTCTCACTGCAAGTACCTTGTAAGCCAAGTCCCTTACCGATCTACTTACTCTTACCATATTATTATCTCTTAAATATCTTCTTATTTCTCCAGCAATCATTGGTACAGCGTAAGTACTAAATTGTACATTTAAGTCCAAATCAAAATTATCCATTGCCTTTATTAATCCTATACATCCAATTTGAAACAAATCATCTAAATTTTCTCCTCTTCCATAAAACCTCTTAATAACGCTCAACACTAATTTTAAATTCCCGTTTATAAACTCTTCTCTAGCTTCTTTATTTCCTTTCTTTATTTCATTTAATAATCTATTTTTTTCTTCATTTGATAGCACCGGTAATTTTGATGTGTTTACTCCACAGATTTCTACCTTGTTAATCAAACAAATAACCTCCTTTTGGAAATATTTTGTTTATATTATTTCCTAAAAGAGGTTTTCTATACTTTAACCTGTTTTACTAAGTATTTCTTTTCTCATTTTGCTTATTATTTTCTTTTCAAGTCTAGATATGTAACTCTGTGATATTCCCAACATGTCTGCAACTTCTTTTTGTGTTTTTTCGTTTCCTGTTATAAAGCCGAATCTTAATTCCATTATGTTTTTCTCACGCGAATTTAATTTTGCAATCGCACCTTTCAAAAGCTTTTTATCCACTTCATCTTCCAGTCCTCTAGATATAGAATCATAATCTGTTCCAAGTATATCTGACAACAATAATTCATTGCCATCTCCATCTTGATTAAGTGGTTCGTCTATAGAAATTTCTCCTTTTAATTTATTCGTTCTTCTCAAATACATAAGTATTTCATTTTCTATGCATCTTGACGCATATGTTGCAAGTTTGATATTTTTACTCGTGTCATACGTGTTTATTGCCTTCATTAATCCAATTGTTCCAATTGAAATTAAATCTTCTATTCCGCGTCCCAGTATTCTCAAATTTTTTAGCAATATACACTACTAAGCGCAAATTTCTTTCTACCAACAGCTGCCTAGTCTCTAGGTTACCATTAGCCAATTTTTTTATTGCATCTTCCTCTTCTGTTGGTGATAGTGGAGGAGGCAAAGTCTGACTTCCTCCTATGTAGAATATCGGTAATGTTTCAATATCATCTTTCTTTATGTACTTCGCATACAATATATTCGCATTATTTTTCAATATTTGTAGTAAATTCAATGTAATCACTTTCCTTTCCTAACATTTGGATTGATATAATTCTTTTTCTGTTTCTAGCAAATTCAATCCAATAAGTGCATTATATTTATTGTCCTTTGTTATTTTTTTATCGTATATTCCAGCTATTACATCTTTTCTTTCTACATCTATATCTTCTGTTTGAATTTTTATTTTATCAAGTCTAATTCCAACTAACATTCCATTTTCTTTTCCTATGGACATAAATGGCACCATTCGTATTTTTGATATGTAGTTTTGAATGTCATAATTTTCTTCAGCCTCATCTCCTTTCATTATTTTTTCTATATAATCCAAAATATTTTTTGGTATTATTTTATACATAATTTCCTTTTCTATAATTATTACCGGTATTTCGCTTACTGGGTCTTTTAACATATTACCAGAATCCAGTAAAGCTTTTATATTGATTGTTTTATCCTCATAATATATTTGTATGTCAAAAATTGTATTTTTCGTATTAAGCTTATTTTTATTTATTTTAAATGCTATTTGAGTAATTATAAAACCTATTACTCCACCAATTATAGCAACCTTAATTGGATACATTCCTACAAACACTCCGTTTCGCATTTGAACGTTTTCTGGTTTAATGAAATATATTAATGCAAATGTACAGCCCCCAAATATAAATGATATTAAATAGAATATTAATAATTGTTTGAATAGTTGTTTTATGTTTTGGGGATTAAATGCTACATATACCATTACTATTGATAATATGGCCTTTGCAATTATTCCAGAATATATCGGAAGTATGTCTAAATACACAATGATTGCATACACACTTCCAATTACTCCAGACACTAACAATCGTATCTGTTGCCACTTATTTTTTGCTTTTAATATAACGAGTGTAGCAAAAAGAATAATATAATTCATTAAAATATTTTCTATAAAAATAATATCAAGATATATTGTCACTTTCTCACCCTCTTATATTTAAACGCATTATCTTTATTCAGCATTACTCCGTTGGAAAAGAATTAAATTTTGACAAAGAAAATGATGTTCAAAAAGCAAGGGTGCATGTTTTGTGTATGTAACTGCATTTTGAATGAGATTTGACTTAAGGCAAAATTGTAGTTATTTTTCAACGCATTTATATTATATATTCTTTTGGTTCAAAAGTTTGTCATATCTTGTGCACGAAAAAAAGAAATAATCTACAAATTTAGATTATTTCTTTTCTAATTATATTCTATTCATCATGTATATTCAAAAAAGTAAAAATATTTTGTTTATTTCCCTTTATTTTTTCTTAAGAATGTAGGGATATCAAGGTCTCCGCTTGAGCTTGATGTATCTGATGATATTGTTGAAGTCTTTGGTGACCAGCTCTTGCTTGTTATTTCTCCAATTGAAGGAACTTTTTCATCTTCTTTTTCAAATCCTGTTGCAATAACAGTTATTACTATATCTTCATCTAGGCTTTCGTCTATAACAGCACCAAAGATGATATTGGCCTCTGGATCTACGCTTCTTTGAATTAATTCAGCTGCTGTGTTTACTTCGTGTAATCCTAAATTGCTTCCACCTGTAATATTGATGATAACTCCTCTTGCACCTTCTATAGATGTTTCTAGCAATGGACTTTGGATAGCTTGTTTTGCAGCATCTTCTGCTCTATTTTCTCCAGATGCTCTACCAATTCCCATGTGTGCCATACCTGTATTAAGCATTATTGTCTTTACGTCTGCAAAGTCTAAGTTTACAAGTCCTGGTATAGCAATTAAATCAGATATACCTTGTACACCTTGTCTTAATACATCATCAGCCATTTTGAAAGCTTCTACTATTGATGTTTTTCTATCTATTACTTGTAATAATTTGTCGTTTGGAATTACTACTAAAGTATCTACTTTGCCTTTTAAGCTTTCAATTCCTCTCTCAGCTTGAGTCAATCTTTTCTTTCCTTCAAATGTAAATGGTTTTGTAACAACACCTATTGTTAATATTCCCATTTCTTTTGCGCATGAAGCAACTATTGGGGCAGCACCTGTTCCTGTTCCTCCACCCATTCCGGCTGTAACAAACACCATGTCTGCTCCTCTTAAGGCTTCTGTTATTTCAGCTTTGCTCTCTTCAGCAGCTTGAGCACCAATGTCAGGGTTTGCTCCTGCACCTAGTCCTCTTGTAATTTTTTCTCCAATTTGAATCTTTGATGAAGCTTTTGATAGAAGTAAAGCTTGTCTATCTGTGTTAACAGCTATAAATTCTACTCCTCTTATTCCAGAGTCCACCATTCTGTTTACTGCGTTTGTTCCAGCTCCTCCAACACCAATTACTTTTATGGTTGCTGTTCCGTCTGCCATTGTGTTCTCGTCAACACTACTATCCATCATCATAAAGTTTTTCCTCCCTACTATTTTTATTGTTATTTATCTATATTCCGCGTCTTTTGTACCATTTTTATCTTACGAATAAAAAAATTCTTTTATTCTATCCATAATCTTTGTGAAAAAGCTTTCGTTTGAATTAGAATCTATACTACTCGATACACTCTTTGCAAATGGTCTTGCTGCTATGTATCTAACTAAGGCAAATGCTGTTCTGTATTCTGGTCTTACTGTGCTTATTAATCTTCCTGTTGCAAATTTTACAGGGATATTTAATATTACTTTACCAGCCACATCACTCTTGCTTATATTTGTTATTCCTTGTCCTGTTAAAACAACATTATTAATTCGTGGTTTTATACCTTGATTTGTTATGTCTTTGTTTATTAATGTAAATATTTCTTCTATTCTTGCTTCAATTATTTCTATCAATTCAGAGCTTTTAATCACTTTATTTTTGGCATCTTCTACAGTATTTAGTACTATTTCGTTATCATTATCTATATATGATTTCATTGCCAATCCATACTGTCTTTTTAGCTTTTCTGCCTCTTCCTCAGAAATATTCAATACCATTTGAACATCTTTTGTGATGTTATCTCCCCCTAATGGTATTGTATTTGTGTATTCAAATGCAGAACCTTCGAATATACCTATTTCTGTATTTCCGGCGCCAATGTCAATTATCATAACATTATCATTTAGCTCGTTTGTGTCTAATATTAAATTACGTTCTGCTAATGTTATTGGAATAATTCCATCTATGTCTATATCGGCTTTTTTGCATATATTAGATAGTTGTTTTATGTATTCTCTATCCCCCAATATAACCTGAGCATTTACTGTGAATGAAGAAACTAGGTTTCCAACTGGATCTTCAACCGCTCTTCCATCATCTAATATAAATTTATCTGTTACTATGTCAATTATGCTCTTTCCATCAGGTACATCTATGTCTTTAACCTGCAATAATGCTGATGATACATCTTTTACAGAAACTCCAGAAAATTTGTCTTTTATATTTTTTGTAATGCTATTTTGTACTATTGTTACATACTTTCCAGCTATTGTTAAATATGCCGAATTTATTTTTATTTCTGCTTCTCTTTCAGCATCCTGAATTGACTTTACTATTGCATTTGCTATTTCGTCTTCATCTATTATTTTTGTTTTTTTAATCCCTTTACACTTATGTTCCACTGTATAGACAAGCTCTACCTGATTAAAATTGTTCACTTCTCCTACAACTAAGCTAATTTTTGAGGATCCTATATCTATACCTACTATTATATCTCCGATTGCCAAAATTAACTCCTCCAATTTACTGCTTTTTTATTGCTTCTAACTTTATTATATTTTGAAAAAAAAGTCAATAGTTTTGTTATATTTTTGTAATATTTTTGTAATAAAAATATTATTATTTTTTATTCTGTTTTTTCTTCCTTTAAATTGTCTTTTTTGCTCTTTTTATCTTCTATTTTTTTCATAACTATATCAATATAATATCTACGAATTATAGCTAAATTTGTAAACATTCTTCCAACAAACACTATAATTGCAGCTAAATATATGTCTACATTTAATTTTTGCCCTAATATCGTAAGTAGAATTGCGAGAATTGCATTACCAAAAAATCCAGTTATGAAGATTGTAAGGTTAAAGTTCTTTTTTAGAGTTGCAACAATCCCTCCAAAAACAGAATCTAATGCTGCTATTATAGCAATAGCTAAATATCCCGAATATGTGTACGATACCATAGGTGCATACATTCCTATTAAAGCTCCTATTAAACATCCTATAATTATTGCTATTAATATCATTTACTTGTAACCTCCTTCATATATTTAATATCCATATTTCCTGTATATTTTGTAATTTTTATATTTCTTTGTTTCTCTAATTTTACAGATTTTCCACTATTGTTATATTTGTCTACATATCCACTATTTTTTAGACATAATGTACTAACCAAATATGTTTGGTTCCCGATTGCTTTCACAACATAAGGCGAAACAATTCTCTGAGATGGTTTTATTATGATATATGAGTCTATGTCTACAATATCTGTCATTGGCATAATTCTTACGCCATTTATAGAAATAGCCTCTGCTCCTGCAAATCTTCATTTACCAATGTTATTAAGTCATCTGCCGTAATACTACTTTCTTCTGTATCTGTTAATGTAACTACCACTCCTTCACCTGTAACATCTGTTGTTCCAAGTAATAATTGTGATTTTTTCAATTCTTCATCTAATAATTCAGACGCTTCTTCATTGCTTTCTATTTTAGTTTGATATTCACTTATTTTTGTATTTGTATCTTCTAATTTTTCATTTGCTTCTTCCCATTTACTCTTCCATGAAGAAATTTGCTCTCTTAATTCTTCATCTCTCATATTTTCTATATCTGTTTCATTTACTTGTTCAACTGTTTTAAACTGTATAAACGATATAGATACAAGAATAACACATACGAGTAATATGCTTATTGACATTGTTATATTGGCTTTGTCAAATTTTATTTTCAAGTTCTGTCACCTCTCTACTCTGTATATTTTATATATTTAGGGTTAAGCACACCCGTATATTTGCCTATTGTAATATTATTTGATGTTTTTACTGATGCTTGTATATATCTATTTAAATATTCTATAGTTCCTCCAGCCCTTGTTAAAGCAGAGTTCATGTATATTGAACTCCCTATTGCTTTTATGACGAATGGAGAACTAATTTTTTCGCCATTTATATTAATTATATTTCCTTCGCATGTTAATGATGTTGTAGAAACTACTCTTTGGTCATTTATAGATATTGCTTCTGCGCCAGCATTTTTAAGCTCGTTTATTACGCCTAAAATGTCTGGCATATGCACAATTACCATGCTTGGATCTAATATGTTGCTATCTGCTGTAACAGTATTATTGTCTTTTAGTGTTACAATAACACCTTCTCCTGTAACATCTGTTAATCCAATTAATATATTATTTTTCTTTAATTCTGCTTCTTTCTCATCTGAACCATCTGTGTTTTCACTTGCTTGTTGTCTAACATCTTCTAGCTTTTTTTCTGATGATTGAAGCCCTGCATATGTTGTGTCATATCTTTCTTTCCACTTTAAAACTTGATTTCTTAAATCGTTACTAGTAAATGTTTGTGATACAACTTTGTTTGCATTATTTGTTGTCCTTATTTGAATTACTACAAACATCGTAAGTATTAAACATACTATTCCCAAAGTAATTGCTATTTGTTTTTTATTCAATCTAAATCTCTCCTTTTAAACGCTCTCTCTAAAGTATGCATCATCCGTATTCAAGTTCATATTTATAAAGATTTCGCCTGGATTTTCTTTTTCTTTTTCAAGTATTCCAACTAAGAAAAGCATTCTGGTTTCTAGGTTGCTACAATCTCCTAAATATGCTGTTTTTCTCTCTGTTTCTAAAAATAAAGTATAATTATTTTCATTGCTTATATCTATTTTTGTAATTAAACTTGCAATTCCATTCGTCTGTGCGGAATTCATAATTTTTATTACAGTTCCGAGTTTTATTAAGTCTTCTTCATTAAGTCTATTTCCAGCTTTATAATCTTCCTTTGAAGTTGATATTCCAATAAGTATTGGAAGCTCCTTTTTTATGCTTGATATCTCTAGCATATAACCTTGATTGTTAACATATACAAAGCCATTACCATACTCCAGCATATAACTTGCTTCTCTTTCTTCTACTTCAATATGTATTGTATCTGGAATTTTCTTGCTTACTTTTACTGTATTTATGTATGCATTTGCTTTAATGTTATTTTCAACCTTTTTATTTATTACTTTAAACAAATTTTCATATATCTCAATGCCAGATAAACTTTTAATTTCTTCTTTTGATATTTGCTTGTTTCCTACTACTTCTATTGTTTGAATGTTGAAAACAGGAGACAAAAGCAATGCAATAATTGCAGATATAATCAATATTGTTAGCAATATTATTTTTATTACTTTATTTCTTCTTTTTCTTTTTATAATTCTCTGTGGGTCATTTTCATCTATTTGCTTTTTTATTTTTTTATTGTTTTTATGATTATACTCTTCATCTTGCTGTATATAATATTTGTCGTCTTGTATTTTACTTTTTTTGTTAATTTGCCCCACATTATATTTTTCTCTGTTTTCTTCATTCTTCCTTCTTTTTTGAGGCTTTTTATTAAATTTTTTTGTGCTTTTTTGATTATTTGTTTGTTTTTTCTCTGGATATCTTGTAACTCCAATTATTATTTCGTCTTCATATCTTTTCTTTTCTGGAACTTGTCCATGTTTTCCATTTGCTTCTTTTTTTGCTTCTTTAGAGGCAGATTTTTTCACTGCCTTTTTACGCTTCGCCTTCAATTTTTTTTCTTCTTTAGACTCATAGTCAAAATCATATAGTTTACTTTCGTCCTTTTTCTGTTTTGTTTTCATTTATTCACCTTCTTCTATTTGTATATTCGCTCCTAATTTATTCAATTTTTTATCAAAATTTTCATATCCTCTTAAAATATATTCTATATTGTTTACCCTTGTTATACCTTTTGCCTGCAATCCAGCCAATACCAAAGATGCTCCACCTCTTAAATCTGTACTGTTTATACTTGTTCCTGCTAATCTTTTTACTCCTGTTATTATTGCAACATTGCCCTCTTGTTGGTTTTTAGCACCCATTCGCTTTAATTCTGTCAAATATTTAAATCTATTTTCAAATATTGTTTCAGTTATAATCGAAGTGCCTTTCGCAACAGCTAATATTGCTCCAAATATCGATTGCATATCTGTTGGAAATCCGGGATAAGGCATGGTTTTTATTTCAACAGCTTTCAATCTTTTTGAATTTTCTATTAAAACCGCATTTCTCTCAACCGTTAACTTACAGCCAGCTTCCTCTAATTTTGATATTATTGGAACAATCTGCTCTGGTATAACATTTAAAATCTTTACTTTTCCCTTTGTTATTGCACCTGCACATAAAAAGGTTCCAGCTTCTATTCTATCTGGCATAACTCTGTATTTCACAGATTTTAATTCTTTTACTCCATTAATTTCTATAACATTCGTTCCTTCACCAGAAATATTTGCACCCATCTTTTTTAACATCTTTATCATATCTACTATTTCTGGTTCACGTGCAGCATTTGTTATAGTCGTTTTTCCTTCTGCTAGAACAGTTGCAAGAATTATATTTTCAGTTGCCCCAACACTTGGAAAATCTAGGTCTATATTTGCCCCTTTTATTTTATCACAACTGCACCTAATAAATCCATACTCTTCGTCAATATTTATTCCTAATTTTTTAAAAGCCTTTAAATGTAAATCAATAGGTCTGGCTCCAATATCACAACCTCCTGGGTATGAAAAACTTGCATCCTTAAATCTTCCAATCAAAGCCCCTGCAAGAATTACAGTTGACCTCATTTCTCTCATAAGATAATCCGGAATATCATTTTTTTGTATGTATTTCGTATCTATTTCAATTTTACCGTTAGTCTTTTTTACTTTACAGCCCAAATATTTCAGAATTTTTAAAGTAACTTGTGTGTCATGAATGTTTGGAACATTATAAAGAGTTGTCTTTTTTCCGCTAAGAATACTAGCCGCAATTATTGGCAATGAGGCATTTTTCGAACCAGAAATTACTACTTCTCCCTCTAATCTTTTTCCTCCTTCTATTATAAAACTTGCCATATATTTCCACCTATGTACCTTTCTTTTTTGATATATATTATGTGTACATAAAGAAAAATGTGAAAATTAAAAGGACCTTTTACAGTCCTTTTCACTAAAATAAGCAAGCTTGTATATATTCTGTTGTCTCTTTTTCTGGTAATAGTTTTTTTAATTTATAATTTAGTTTTACATTTACATCTAAAAATTTATATAAATCATCCATTGTTTTTATGTGATAAAATTTTCTTTTTGTTAAGTAATATATAATTACTTCTTTATTTAATTTTATACAATTTACAATGTTGTTAAAAGTTCCTCTGCTCTTCCCGTTCCAAATCATGAATCCTATGTCCGCCTGTTTTGCCATCTCTAAATCCTTTTGAATATAAAATTCAAAACCTGTTATATTATGATCTACATTGACGCATTCAACTCTCCAACCGCCAAAATTATTTCTTGCTATTCCGTTACTAGCGAATATAGTTACATTTTTGTAATTTTTTGATCGCATATACTTTTGAATACAACTGTCAATGCCGTCAGCCTCACCAACAAAAACCTCATATTGTTTTGTGCATATATTCTCTAATTTCTGTTTTACACACTCATCTAACTCATTAACAATTCTCGGTCCTGCAATAAAAACTTTCACTTTTATTCTCCTTTCGTTTTTGTTAAGACCATGCAATATATTTTCTTCACGTTATCATCTTTTCTTAAAGCCTTACAAGCTTCATTTAGTGTTGCACCAGTGCCATATAAATCATCTATAATTAGCACATTTGATGGTTTCTCTATTTTTCTAATTTGTTTAATTGAGTTGCTTATATCCTTTCCATCTTTCGCTTGCAACTTATTTTTCTTATATAGCACATCAATTTTGCATTCTTTTTTCAAATAATTAGATACTTGTTTTGCAATTTCATAAACTGGTTGATACACCCTATTTTTATTTGTTGGAGGTATTGGTATTACAACATCAAACTGTTCTTTTATTTTCCAGTTATCTAAAATATCTGTTACAATTTTCATGATATCACTTAGACATTTTTTATCTTTTTTGTACTTATATCTATAAAGCAATTCGCCTATCTCTGTTCTTACATTTTCAAACTTTTCTTTTCCATTTTCATCATAGCCTAAAAATTTACTCTTTAACATATGATAGTCAATTACAATACCTTCATCCCATGTTCCATAAATTTTAATTGGTTTTAGCAATAACATCTCTCCCTCGTTACTGAGGTGTCAATTATTCTAACCTTACTATTATTTTGTCTAGTTAATTTTAACACATTTATCTTTACTAATCAATGATAAAGTCTTATCTCATGTAATATACTCATGCATACCTTGATTACAATATATACTCATCGTGAAAAAATTAAAAGGACCTTTTACAGTCCTTTTATAAATCTAAATATTGATTTTAATTTTGCCAGAATTTTCTTAAAGCTTAAATCCCTTTTTACAATTAACTTATTGTTTTCTTCCTGTACAACTTTTTCTGTTTCTTGCCCTTTTTCTTTTTTAAACAAATTTTCCGAATTATATTTTTTTATTTTCTCGCTCTCTATTTTATAATTTTCCAGTCTTTCTTTTTGTTGCAAATATTTTCTTTGTTCTTCTGTTGCTAGATATTGTTTAAAAATATTATATAAAATTGCTTTTGTTTCTGGCATCAGCGACCAATCTTCATATTCTAGTTCTTCATCATATTCATACATGTATTCTTCATCTTTGTTGTTTTCAATTGCATTTATAATATTGGTCGGTATTTTTTTATATTCATTATAGTCTAAACAACTTAGAACTGCGTCAACTTCTACAAGAGCTTTTTTATAATTAATTATTTTTGCTTCTACCATATTGCCTATTCCTGTTCCTCTCTTTTTTCTTTATCTTGTGTTATTGTATTTAGAAATTCGTTAGCTTGTTGTATTTCTGTTACTGTTACAGCCTTTCCTACAGCTTTGCCGAGGCTATTTGCACTTTTTTTTGCATTTCCAAGATAGCCATAGCTTCTCACCTGTTCTACAATTGCTCTATCTTCTTCAGGTATTTCTTCTACGGGTATACCTACATATTTATCTACTAATTGCTTCTCTTTACTTGTCTTCCACTTGGCATATAAATTTCTTTCATAAATTTGTTTTTCTGTAAGTGTGGCTTTTTTTCCTGCTATCTGCTTTGGTAATCTTCCATTTTTTTTGCAAAATTGCATTAACGCTTGATAACCTATTAATTTTCTTTTTATACCATATCCATAGCTTCTTACTTGTTCTATAATTGTTTTGTCTTCCTCTGGTATTTTTTCTGTTGGAATCCCTACATATTTGTCTACTATCTGTTTCTCATCGCTTGTTTGCCATCTATTGTATAAATTTCTTTCATAAATTTGTTCTTCTGTACATGTAGAGTTTGTTCCTTGAAACATTCTTGGCCACCTTCCATATTTCTCACAGAATTGCATTATCTCTTGATAAGCTGTTAGTTTTTCTTCTACGCCATATCCATAGCTTCTCACTTGTTCTACGATTTCTCTATCTTCTTCTGGTACTCCTTCTATTGGTACACCTGCATATTTATCTACTAATTGCTTCTCATCACTTCTTCTCCATCTGTAATATAGATTTTTTTCATAAAGTTGTTCTTCTGTTAATGCAGCTTTAGTTCCGTGAACAGCTCTTGGTACTCTTCCGTTTTTCTCACAAAATCGTATTACTTCTTGGTAAAATGTTAATTTTTCCTCTATACCATAGTATCTTGCCTGTTCTACAATCACTCTATCTTTTTCTGGTATTTTTTCTATTGGAGTACCTATATACTTATCTATTAATTTTTTCTCATCACTTCTTAACCAGCTACCATATAGATTTTTTTCATAAAGTTGTTCTTCTGTTAATGCAGCTTTTGTTCCGACTACCTGCTTTGGTAATCTTCCGTTTTTCTCACAAAATTGTATTACTTTTTGATAAGTTGTTAATTTTTCTTCTATCCCATATCCATAGCTTCTCACTTGTTCTACAATCGATTTATATTCCTCAGGTACTTTTTCTATTGGAACCCCTGAATATTTATCCACCAACTGTTTCTCATCACATCTACGCCATCTGGCATATAGATTGTTTTCATAAATTTGTTCTTCTGTAAGTGTAGCTTTTGTTCCGACTACCTGCTTTGGTAATCTTTCATTTTTCTCACAAAATTGTATTACTTTTTGATAAGTTGTTAATTTTTCTTCTATCCCATATCCATAGCTTCTCACTTGTTCTACAATCGATTTATATTCCTCAGGTACTTTTTCTATTGGAACCCCTGAATATTTATCCACCAACTGTTTCTCATCACATCTACGCCATCTGGCATATAGATTGTTTTCATAAATTTGTTCTTCTGTAAGTGTAGCTTTTGTTCCGACTACCTGCTTTGGTAATCTTCCGTTTTTCTCGCAAAATTGCATTACCTCTTTAAAAGTTCCTTCTCTTAGTCTTTCTTGCAATAATCTTACAAAATCTTTTCTTACTCCTTTTATAGCAATTCCGTCTATAAACTGATTGATCAAATCTTCCTGTCTCTGCTCTTCATCACTAAAATCTAGTTTTATGGCTTTACTGAATAATCCTATTGTATTTCCTAATTCTATTATATCTTGTATTTTATCCTGTTCTTCTTTATCAAGCTGTTTTATCATTTCCTGATTTTGAGCATATTTTATATATTTATTATTTATTCTAGCCATTCTCCTTGCCATTGTTTTCTCTTTTTGTGATTTTTCGGCAGAATATTCTGGTAGTTTTCCATTATTTTTGTTATTTATCCAATCTATTAATTGTTGTAAAGCTTCTATATCATTTATTTCATATCCATATTCTACTTCTTCTTTATTGCTTAAAATTTCATTATTATTTACTAAGTCTATAACTATAGCCTGTTTTCCATTTTTTTTACTTGATATACATCTTCCTACTCTTTGCGTATATACTGGTCTGCTTTCAGTTTTAGTAGCTAGAATAACTCCTGAAACATTATTCAAATGAACTCCTTCATCAATCATTCCAACACAATACATCAATTTTAAATGGCTAGATTTTGAGTTATTAAAACTCTGTAACTGTTCGGCACTTGTATTATCCTGTGAACTAATACCATATATTTCTGGTTCTTCATCAATTTTTCCAAACCATTCTTTAGCATTAGCCATTTTTTCTTTCATGTCACTTATATCTTTACAAAATATAATATACTTTCCATCTTTTTCACTTATATTTTCTTCCATAAGTTGCGGTATACCAGGTGCATTTGCAGATTTTAAAGCTAATTCATCATACTCTGCTTTTAATTCTTCTTTTCTTGCTCCTTCTGCTTGTTCAATTTTTTCAAGTAGAGTTTCTAATTCGTCTTCTCTTACAAAGTCTGGCACAACATACTTTGGTGGATATATTATTCCTTCTTCCATTGCTTCTAGCAATGACTTTTGACTTGCAACAGCATCTTTGAAAATTCGTTCAACAACATTTGCTCCATCATGTCTTATTGGCGTGGCTGATAGTCCTAATAATTTTGCTTGTGGGTTGTCCTCTAAAAATTTTTTAAACTTTTTTCCCCATTTATTTTCTCTTTCTATTCTATTAGAAAATTCTTCTTCATACTCCTCGTTGTCTTCAACAACATTACTCCCAGCTGTTGCTCTTATAGATTTAGTTTTTAAGTGATGCATTTCATCTACAATAATCATAGTAGGTTTTAAGCTATTTAGTATCTCATCAACACTTTGTCTTTCTCCATAAGCAGATATCATTTGATATAACATACATTCAATATTTGGTATGTAACTTCTAGCGGCTAATTTTAAGCTTTCGCTCGGATTATTACCAGTTCCATATTCTTTTTGAATTTCTTCTATGGACCTTGTGTCACCACCAATATATCGAACTATATATTCATACATTTGATTTGCAATCGCACGTCTTGGTGCTAAAAATAATACTCTTTCGTCTGGATGCTTCAATATATATTCTAATGCCACAAAAGATTTTCCACAGCCGGTTGGAAATATTACTGCTGCTTTTCCCTTTTCCTCAAATTTTTTTATAACAGCTTGATATGCTTCATTTTGATGTGGTAATAATTCTAATTTACTATTTTCTGTATTAGCCATTTTATCCTCCACTTTTTACTATTTTTATTTATTTAAACATTCTTTTATTTTTTTCATGTTTTCTATTGCAGCAATGTATCCTTGATTATAGCAATAGTCAATTTTCTTAATGTTAAATACACTTGCTTCTGATAGATCTAATGTCATCGCAAAATCGCTACTCTGCACCTCTGAATCTGTTCTCTGCTCAAATAATAAATCAACTGACTTTAAAGCAACTTCTATTACATTTTTAGGGTCAACATCGCTTTTAGAGCTAAAACGAATTGATAAAACTTTGTCTGCCCCAAGTTTTCTAACTTCTTGTGCTGGAAGATTGTCTATAATTCCGCCATCTACAAATTTATGCTCTTTAAATATTGTAGGAGCAAACATTCCAGGATAACTACAACTTGCGCGTACTGCTTTTCCTATTGTTATATCTCTTATGTATGTATCTTCATCAAAGTTTTCATCAAATTCATGGTTTGTAAATACGTATTTCCTGCTGTTTTTGATATCAACTGTTGGCATAACTATTGGCATTTTTATATCATCTACTTTTTTGAAACCTTTCAACTCTGCACATTCATTTATTGCTATTTCAATGTTCTCTCCAGATAATACTCCATATCCCATAAAATTTTTTGTGGTTTTAACATTTGTCCAATAATACTTCGGGTCTGCTTTCATTATTGTTTTTGAAAAATATTTAAATAATTTAAGCATTTCTTCAGTTGTGTATCCCATGGCAAACAATGAAGCTACAATGCTTCCAATGCTGGTTCCTCCTACATAATCTACTTCTATTCCGTTTTCTTGTAAGGCCTTAATTACACCAATATGACTGGCACCTTTAACGCCTCCTCCTGCTAAAGCTAAACCAACTTTCATATTCTCCTCCTTTTTCGCCCAAAAAAGGGCGTCCCTAATGGGCGAATTAATATTTTACGACTAATCTGTTAAATTTTGAATGTATGTATTTTTCTAGTTTTCCCATGAACTCATCTGATTGTATTTCTTTTTTTGCTACCATATCTAATCCTTTTTCCCAGCTTGCTGTAAGCTTTGGATTAAGCATGTCTGGCATTGAGTTGTTTACTATATCATATATTATTTCACCTTTTTGTGTTGGTGTTATTATCTGTGTTTTGTCATTTATTTGTATGTATTGAATTCTTTCTAATTTTTTCATTATTTCTGCTCTTGTAGCACTAGTTCCAATTCCGGCACCTTTTATTTGTTCTCTTAATTCTTCGTCTTCTATAAGTTTGCCTGCATTTTCCATTGCTAAAATCATCGAACCAGAATTGTATCTTGTTGGCGGATTTGTCTGTGCTTCTTTTGTTTCGTAGTTTATAACATCTACTTCTTTTCCTTTTTTTAATTCTGCAAGTATTGTTAAACTATCTATCTCATCTTCGAAATTTTCTTGTGACTTATCCACATTTTGTGTACTTTCTGTGGATTTTCCTTTTAGTACTTCCAAATATCCTTGGTTTAAACACACCTTTCCACTGCAACTAAATTCTTCTTTATTCTGACCGTTTTCTACTTCTATTGTTACAGAAACCTTGTTGTATTCTGCTGGCGGATAGAATATTGCTAAGAATCTTTTTACTATTAATCTGTACACATTTTTCTGCAGGTCTGGTAGTTTATCGTAGTTTTCAAATCCTTGCCCCGTTGGAATTAGTGCATAGTGGTCTGTTATTTTGCTATCATTTACGTATTTTGTTTTTAATAAGTCTGTTGAATATTTTTCTTGCGACATTTTCTTCAAATATTGCTGAATTTCTTCATCTTTAAATCCTTTCGCAATTCCATTTAAATTTTTTGTAATTACCTTTGCAACAGCCGTAGATATTACTCTTGCGTCTGTTCTGGGGTATGTAACAAGCTTTTTTTCATACAAGTTTTGTATTATTTCTAGAGTCTCGTCAGGTTTTATTTTAAATCTTTTTGTACATTCATTTTGTATTTCTGCTAAGTTAAATAATAGTGGTGCATTTTCTTTTTGTTTCGATTTTTTTATTTCTTTAACCGTTGCTTTTTTGTCTTTTAATTCCATTATAAAAGCTTTTGCATCTTGTTCTTTCTTAAATCCAGTATCATTATATAATTTTACTGAATCTTTTTTTGAAGAATTGTCTGTAACTTTCCATTCTGCCTTAAAATATTTATTTTCTTCTTTGTTTCCAAATTCTCCTACTATTTTATAATATGGAACTTTAACGAAATTTCTAATCTCTCTTTCTCTAGAAACAACCATTCCAAGCACACAAGTCATAACTCTACCAACCGAAATCGAAATTTTGTCTTGGTCAAGCTCTTTTGCAGCTCTTCTTCCATATATAATTGTTAAAAGTCTCGAAAAATTTATTCCTATTAAATAATCCTCTTTTGCTCTTAAATATGCGCTATCTGCTAAGCTATCATATTCATCAAGCTCTTTTGCCTCTCTTATTCCTCTCTTAATCTCCTCTTCTGTTTGTGAATCTATCCATACTCTTTTTCTATCTTTATTTTTAACACCTATCATCTGCTCGACCAATCTATATATATACTCTCCTTCACGTCCAGAGTCGGTCGCAACATAGATTGTAGATACATCTTCTCTTGTAAGTAGTGATTGAATTGTGTTAAATTGCTTCTGTACATTTGGAATAACTTCGTATTTATACTCTTCTGGAATAAAAGGAAGCGTGTCCAATCTCCAGAACTTTAGCTTTTCATCATATTTTTCTGGATATGACATCGTTACCAAATGACCAACACACCATGTTATTATCCAATTATCTGCTTCCAAATAGCCATCTTTTCTAGAAGTATTTATATTTAATACTTTTGCAAATTCCATTGCAACAGAAGGCTTTTCGGTTATTAATATATTTTTTGCCATATTCAAATTGCTCTTTTCTATAGTTTTTTAAAATTTTACAATATCCATTTCAGAAGTAAATTTATTATTTCCATATGGAAATAACACATACAAACTTCCATCTTCTCCAAAGAAGAATGTCTCTATGTTTTCTATATTGTAAATATCACTGTTTATATCTCTACTATAAGTCTCATATCCTGTAAGTTGTATCTTATTTGCATCTTTTATTGCATTTGTTATAACTGTTTTTACTTTAGAATTTAATGCATCTTGCGTAATATTTTTCTTGTTCAAAGCATCATAAATGCTTACTTTCTTTTCAGTTTTTAAATTATAATTATAAGTTTCAACAATAGTTCTTTGTGCATTAGAGCCTTCTTTTAATGTTGACTTAATTATAACAGACAAGATATCTCCATTAACATATCCTGTATATGAAATGCTATAAATTGTATAAGCCTTTGCATTATCTATAACCCCAGCCGTCTTATTCGCAAAAAGTTCTTGAGTAATACTATTAAACTCTGCTGCCACTTTGTTATCTATATTGATTACTGGAATATTTATATCTAATTCATACTTATTATCCTCTCTTGCTTCACTACTATATGCAGTATATACAATGTTTTTGCCACTTTCTAGTTTATTTATGTTACTAGTATCATAATCATTTAGTTCAACAACATTATTAAACATTTGATCAAATTCTTTTTTTAATGTTTCTTGTGATTCTTCTGTTTTTACGTTGTTTGTTGTGTTACGATTGCTACTTGGTTGTTTACCACTTTGCAAATAAACAGCTAAGACTATCGCTATAACACACATTACAACAATTGCTATGTACATTAACTTTCTTGAATTCATGTTTCTCCTTTCAAACGTTGTATTTCTATAGAAAATTATACTTTAAATTAATGAGAAAATCAAGGCTGATAGGCATATTAAATTTTAGTTCTTTTAATAGAAAAAAAACATAAAAATAGTCATTAAGCATTTAACTTTAATACTTTTATGACTATTTTGCTTTTTTATAAGTTCTCTATCTCTGCTTCACTTAATCCTGTTATTTGGCTTATTTCTTTTATATCCATTTTTCCTTTTAATTTTTTAGCAACTAATTTAATTCCCTGTCGGAGTCCCTGCTCGAGTCCAGCTTTTCTTTCCTTTCTTATTTCTCTATTAATTATTCTTGATGCATTTGTCATAATCTCTTCACTCCCTTCTATATCTCTTATTTTTTCTATAAACTCATGCATTATATTTTTATCTTCTGTTTTTAATCCAGATGGAACATACATTTTTTCTTCTTTCAATTATCTTCCTCCTAATTATACAATCGTTTTACTTATTGGTCAATATTTTAAAGTAATATTACTTATTGGTATTGTTTAAGAATTAATTTTTTTCGCTATAGCGAAATTTGAAATAATTTTTTTAATAAAAACTTTTTGAAGCAATTTATTTTTGAAATTTAATAAAATTATATTATGGTTTAGAATAAAAGGCAAGAATAATCGTTCGACAAATATCTAGCTGTAAGCTTTCCCACACCCCAAGACAATCTTGGGGTTTTATAACTACAAAAAGGACTAGCTCATAATGCTAATTCTATTAGTTGTAACAATTTTTCTTTATTCTGTGCTATATAATTGTATGCTTCGTCTATTGTTACTCCATCTACTCCTGGTGCACCTTTGTTTGCTTTCACATGCTTGTATGCTTTGTTAAGATTTTCTCTTTCTAAGATTTCTTCTAAAAGTTCCATATTCTGTTTTCTTTTCTCCTTTCTTGATGATAAACAAATCGTCCTTTTTAAGTTTCCATATGGAATACGTCTATACTTTCCTTATTAACACATTCTGACTGTTATTTATCCCTAATTTTGGTATTCGAAACACAATAAATCGTTCAACCCTTCGAAAAAAAATTTTTCTACTATGGTCTCTGCTGACTTCTTGTAATTAACCTTTTTCGACCGTAATTTTACGTCCACAAGACCTCACGGGGTAAGTCGTTTAATTTTCCTCTTTTACTCACTTGATTTACCTAATAAGATACGTACATCTTTTGGACTTTAACCTGTTTTGCGGTTTTATCCTCTTATTAAGCCTTGGTATCAAGTTCTTGTGAATTGAGCCAAGATTTTGCTACACACTTCCTCCACATCACACCTCACGATGGAATGCTTGTGTTTCACTATGTGGTTGGCGATGTAAACCTCCACTACGGACTTTCATCGATTAACCAAACGACATGCCCGTCGCACAAAATTAGAATTGATACTTTATCATATCAATTCTAATAGTTTTCCATATGAAACATCCTATTTTTCTATAGCAAAGAATCATTAGAAAAATTTATTTTCATAATTTTCTTTAATTAATCCTTCAAATTCCATGCACCACCATAATCTTTCGTTCCTGTAAATAAATCAAATTTTAACGATACTAAAGGACGGAGACTCCATTCACTTTGACTTGAAGACAGATTTCCTCCCCACATAAAAGTCCAATCCGTATTCGTATTTGCATTACGCATTCCAAATTCACAATATGAGATACTACTAAATACACAGCGGGCAGCCACCCAATATTTTGTTTTACTAGATAATACCGTTGCTGCTTCCCCGTAATTTTTACTATCTATAGCTATACTATAATACGTCTGTGTTACTGTTAGTCCACTACTTGTGGCCTGTCCATATGAATAATCTGTTACTGGTTCTGTTGTTGCTATCGCTTTGCTCTCTTCATATGGATCATTTCCTTTCGTTATATCTGGTTGTGTTATATTTATTGTATTTACTC
>ERZ840517.1910-NODE-1910-length-20607-cov-6.230586_pt1 | contig 20607 bp, 19 predicted proteins | sample MGYA00519876_ERZ840517 | MGnify/ENA primary metagenome ERZ840517 (study PRJEB31850, sample SAMEA3708882) | human gut metagenome | biome: human gut; feature: human-associated habitat; material: faeces | place: China | collected 2014 ... | reverse complement strand
TCGTAAAAATTATTATTTTATCGGATTATTTTCCGAAACTTCTTGACACTAATTTTTTTTAGATTTTATACATTTTCACTTATCGTTTTCTGCCAATACATTCTCAATATTTAAAAGTCTATTATATTTAGCAACCCTATCAGTTCTGCAAGGTGCACCAGTTTTTATTTGTCCTGCATTTACAGCCACTGCTAAGTCTGCAATAGTAGTATCTTCTGTTTCACCAGACCTATGAGAAATTATAGTCTTATATCTTTTCTCTTTTGCTTCTTGTATTGTATCTAAAGTTTCAGTTAAAGTTCCAATTTGATTTGGTTTTATTAAAATTGCATTTGCAACATTTTCTTTTATACCTCTTTGAAGCCTTTTTATATTAGTTACAAATAAATCATCTCCAACCAATTGAACTTTATCCCCTATTTTTTGTGTTAATTCTTTCCATGATTCCCAGTCTTCTTCTGCCAAGCCATCCTCTACTGATATAATTGGATATTTTTCAGTTAAATCTATAACATATTGTATCATTTCTTGTTTTGTTTTATATACATCTGTTTTCCAGAAATAGTATCCATCTTTTCCTGTTTTCTTGGCTTCGTCATACATCTCTGTGCTTGCTATATCTAGTGCTAAACATATATCTTTGCCTGGTTCATATCCTGCTTTTTTTATTGCTTCTATTATTGAATCTAATGCCTCTTCTTCATCTTTTAAATCTGGTGCAAATCCTCCTTCATCTCCTACTCCAACTGAATGTCCTTTTTCTTTTAAAACCTTTTTTAATGTATGATATACTTCAACTCCACGTTTTAATCTTTCTGCAAATGTTATACTTCCTACTGGTACTATCATAAATTCTTGTATGTTTATATTGTTGTCTGAATGTTTTCCACCATTTAAAATATTCATCATTGGAACTGGTAATTCTTTTGCATTTATTCCCCCTATATAATTGTATAGTTCCATTCCTAATGAATTGGCTGCTGCCTTTGCTACTGCAAGTGACACTCCTAAAATTGCATTTGCTCCTAAATTTGATTTGTTTAGTGTGTCGTCTAATTCTATCAATGTTCTGTCTATTTTTCTTTGGTCATATACATTCATATCGATTAGTTTCTTTGATATTTTTTTGTTTACATTTTCTACTGCTTTGCTTACGCCTTTTCCCATAAATCTGTTTTTGTCATTATCTCTTAATTCTACTGCTTCAAAACTTCCTGTTGATGCTCCTGATGGAACCATTGCTGTTCCTGAGAATCCTCCTTCTGTTACTACTTCTACTTGTACTGTTGGATTTCCTCTTGAGTCTAAAACTTCTAATGCCTCTATGTTTTCTATGGCTAAATATTCTTTCATTAATATACCACCTTTCAATTTGTTTCTTTTGATATTTTAGCCATTTTTTCCAGATTTATACATTATTACTAATTTTCAATCCTTTAAATATATAAATTATTTATTCCTTTGCTACACATATAAAAAGTCCTTTGTTATTCAAAAGAACTCTTTATATATGTATAATATTTAATGATTTCATAGTATAAAACTATGGACACTAATGTATTAATATTATATGCAAAAATATTTTTTATATTAAAAAACGATAGTCCAAAGACTATCGGAGTTTAATGATTACATCCCTCTCGAGATGGACTCTAATGTTTTATTAATATAATTATAATCAATATATATATATTTGTCAATCAATTTTGTGTATTTTTTAATGGTTTTAGCCTATATAATACTTGTAATTGCCTATTAATTTTATTCCAATCCGATTTTGATATTATTACCATTTTTCCTTTTTGTCTAAATGGACTTATAATTCTTATCTTGCTAATAACTCTTAATTGTTCAACTAATGCTGTAGAGTCAAGTTTTTCTAAGTCAATATGATACCAAAATTCATCTTTTAACCTTTTGCTTGTTAATGGTATTATTATAGCTATCGGCGATTTTATGGTGTTTCCGACTATTATTACAGGTCTTATCTTATTTTGTTCACTTCCTATATTAATTCCTAAATTACACCAATAAATAAAGTTATTATATATAGGAAAAACTGGAATATTTTCATTATACTTTAATAATGCTTTTTGTTTTGTCCATATAGAATATTCAACTGTATCTTGTCCATTTGTGGCCTGTAATATTTTTTCAGTTTCCAAAATATTTTCATGAATTTCTTTATTCAAATCTATATCTACCTCCCTTTAATACGGTATTAAATTTAGCTCACCTTCTTATTTCTCAACTGCATAGCATATTGAATAGTTGCCTCATTAATTTCACCAGAAGAAATACGAGCAATCTCCTCTAAAGTTTCCTTCTCATTTAATAATTTTATATTAGTATTAGTTCTCTCATTAATTACTCTTTTACTAATAAAATAATTATAATCTGCAATTGCCGCAATACTTGGTAAATGTGAAATACATAATACTTGATGATTTTTAGAAATTCCATTTAATTTTTCTGCAACTGCTCCTGCAGCTTTTCCACTTATACCAGTATCAATTTCATCAAAAATTAAAACTGGCATTTTATCTGTATCTGCTAATACCTTTTTAATAGCAAGCATTATTCTTGACATCTCACCACCTGATGCAATTTTTGCTAATTGCTTTTCATCTTCTCCCAAGTTTGTAGTAATATAAAATTCTACTATATCTTTTCCGTTTTCAAAGTACTCTTCTTCATTGTAATCAACATGAATATTAATATTTGCATTTTTCATTTCCAAATCTTCTAGAACTTTGTTTATATTAATGCTTAAAACTTTTCCATATTCATTTCTTAATTCATGCATCTTTTCTGCTAATGTTGTCATTTCTTGTTTTAAATGTTTTAATTCTTTTTTTAGCTTATTATTATATTCGTCTAAATTTTCAATGTGATTTATTTCCGCTTCTATCTCGTCTTTATAGTTCAAAATTTCTTGTACATCATTACCATATTTTCTCTTTAAATTGTAAATCAAATCAAGTCTTTCTTCAACTTCATTTCTTTCTTGTTCATCAAAATAGACATCTTCTTTATGTTCTGATATGTCTCTTGAGATTTCTTGCAATTCGTAGTAAATGTTCTTTAAGTTGCTTGAAATATCTTCATATTTTTTATCTATATTTTCTATTTTTTCTAATGCTCTTATTGCTACATTTATGCTATCTATACTATTTTCTCCTATTGCAATATCTGCTTCATTTAAGTTTTTAGATATTTTTTCTGAGTTTAACATCAACTTTCTTTTTTCTTCTAAATTATCTTCTTCGTTTACTTTCAAATTTGATTCTTCTATTTCATTAAATTGATATCTTAACAAATCAAGTTTTCTTTCTCTCTCTTTTTCGTCTCCATAATTGTTTTTTAATTCTTGTTTTATCTCTAAATATTTTTCATATTTTTCTTTATATTGTTTTTTTATATCAATTATTTTATCACCAATAAATCCATCTAAATATTTTAAATGAAATTTGTTATCTAGCAAACTTTGATTATCATTTTGTCCGTGTATTTCTATGAATTTACTCATAAAGTTTTTTAGTTCATTTACAGTTACCATTCTTCCATTTATTTTGCACATATTTTTACCATTGCTATTTATTTCTCTTGATACAATAATGTTTCCATCTATTGAGTTTTCGTTTTCTGGTTCATACATACATATTTCTACAAATGAATTTGTTTCACCTTTTCTTATCATTTCTTTAGAAAATCTTCCACCTGATATTATGCCTAATGAGTCTATTATTAGCGTTTTTCCTGCTCCTGTTTCTCCTGTTAATACGTTTAGCCCTTCGTTTAAATCTATACTTAAATCATCTATTATTCCTATATTTTTTATATGTAATGTTGATATCATAAAAAAGACCTCCTAAAAAATTCTTTTTATCGAACAAATTGTTTGCGATTTTTTGTTTGGCCTTATTATATATTTTTGATTTTATTTTGTCAATACTTTTACGAACGTTTTTTTGATTTTGTTTTTAAAAGAGTTATAGTTCAGTAACCTACATAAATCGACAAAAAAGTGAGACAAATTAGGACTGTCCCAATTGTCTCAAAAATCTTTCTCTTTTATATTCCGAATTACTTGAGTCTGTAAACTCAACCGTTCCTTTACTTTTAGAATCACTTATTAAATCTTTTTCTTCTAAAATATCTTTTAAATGTTTTGCAAGGCTTGATGCACCGTTAAAAAATTCAACATCACCTAATACTTCTTTTATCTCATTTTGAATCAAAGGATAATGCGTACAACCTAAAACAACATTGTGAACTTTTCCAACATATTCTTTCAAATTTTTCTTTAAATAATCCTTTATTTTTTCTTGATTTCCTTCTTCTATAATATCTGCTAGACCATGACATGCCATTAAATATGTTTTGTGATTATCATATTTATTGTATAGTTTATGGAATTTTTCGCTTTCTATTGTTCCTTTTGTTGCCATTACAAGTGTTACTTGGTCATATGCAAAGTCATGCACCATTTTATATGCTGGTTCTATTGCTATTATTGGTGTTTCTGGATATTTTTCTCTTAATGTTTTGGCTGCTTTTGCACTTGCTGTGTTACATGCTATTACTATTGCTTTACATTTTTGTTCAATAAAATTGCTTACTATTTTATTACAGATTTTGATTATTTCTTCGTCTGTTTTGTCTCCATATGGGTTGTTTTTTGAGTCACTATAATATTTGTAATTTTCGTTTGGTAATATTTTTATTATTTCTTTTAGGACTGTTACTCCTCCTATTCCTGAGTCAAAAATTCCTATGCTTTCTTCTTTTTTCACAATTTTCATTCCTTTCACTTCGCTTCGCTCGTTCATCGTCATCCAAAATTTTTTCAAATTTTGTCTGTCAAATCTTGGGCCGTTTCGCTCATCGTCATCCAAAATTTTTTCAAATTTTGTCTGCCAAATCTTGAGGCGCTTCGCTCGTTCATCATCATCCAAAATTTTGTCTGTCAACTTTTATTTTGTCCTTTTGGGGACGGTTCTGTTTGGGACATGTGTCTCTTAATGGATATTTTTATATAAATATTATATATAATTTTACATTCAAAAACAACAAAAAAGCAGAAATTTTCTGCTTTTTTATATCATTTTTTTTCACAGTTATTAGTGTCCTTTTTAACTACGATGTCCCAATCGGAACCGTCCCCAAAAGGACATTAAAATGGCATTAAATCAAATTATATCTTTTTAATAAATCCTCAACAACAGTACCCTCAACTTTTTTTAAAGCCTTTTTAGCAACAAGTTCAGTAGCAAAAGGCAACTTCATATCAGTCAATTTCTTACCATCCATCATTTTTGAAGTAGAATCAAGTAAAACACGAACATCATAGCAAGAACCAAATACTTCCGGAACACCTCTATCTACATCCAACAATGTATAAACCGCTTCCATAGCAGTTCTTACAGAATACTCTGTTGTAAATACTGTGTCTCTAACTGTGTCCGCGAATTGTCCTAAAAATGCAAAGTTTCTGCATCCATCTGGAACAACTTTTGGTCTGTCACCTGCTGTTCTAGGCATAAAGAAAGCTGTTATATATGGCATCATACAAGGTACACAGTTTGCGGAATTTGTAGCCAATTCTTCTATTTGTTCTTCTGGCACGCCCAAATGATATAGCCATTCTTCTGTAATTTCTTTACCAGTACATTCTCTCATTGGCTTCTTTATATAGTTTCCTGGTTTGTTTGTAAATAAACCATAAACCCATACAACCAATTGACCTTTAGGTTGATTTTTGAAGTGTGGTTGTCTATTTATTGTCCAACTCATTAACCAATTTGAGTCTTTTACTGAAACGATTCCTCCTGTTACAACTCTACCGCTAAATGGGTCTCTTTTACAGATTTTTTCTATATATGGTGGAATTTTATCGTCTAATGTAGTAACTGTTGCAGATTCCCAGTTTGTTTTTGAAATATCTGAACAGAATTTATCTGGATGTCCAAAGTCTTGGCTTTGTCTTGCAATTTTTCTCCATAAGTCCCAACATGCGCCTTCGCCATTTTGTATAGTTAAATCTGGTGCAGTGTTTTGGTCTCCAAGCATTGCTCTTTCTGTACAACTTCCATTTGTAACAAATACTAAATCATTTACTGTTAAATTGATTGTTTCTTCTTCTCCATTATGAATGCATATTATTTGTTTTGCAGTTTTCTTTTTTCCATCAATATCAAATAATACATTTGTAACTTTTGTATCATATTGAAATTGAACTCCATGACTTTCTAGGTATTTTACCATTGGCAATATTAATGATTCATATTGATTGTATTTTGTGAATTTTAATGCTGAAAAGTCAGGTAATCCACCAATATGATGTATAAATCTTTGAATATATAATTTCATTTCTAGTGCACTGTGCCAGTCTTCAAATGCAAACATTGTTCTCCAATATAGCCAGAAATTTGATTTGAAGAATTCTTCTGTAAATACATCTGTTATTTTTTTATCATATAAGTCTTCGTCTTTTGTCATGAATAATTTTATTATTTCCATTGATGCTTTTTCAGATAGTGTAAATTTTCCATCTGTGTGTGCATCTTGTCCTCTTTTTTCTGTTGCTCTCATTAATGAATAATTTGGATCTTTTTTATTTAACCAATAATATTCATCTAGTACTGATGCTCCTTCTGTTTCTAATGATGGTATTGAACGGAATAAATCCCATAAACATTCAAAATGATTTTCCATTTCTCTTCCACCACGGATTATAAATCCTTTTTGTGCATCTTCAATTCCGTCACATGCTCCTCCTGGTAATTTTGCTTCTTCTAATATGTGAATATTTTCACCTTTCATTTGTCCATCTCTTACTAAAAAACATGCTGCTGCAAGTGATGCTAGCCCTGCTCCTACTAGGTATGCAGATTTGTTATCTACTCCTTCTGGTTTTCTAGGGTGTGCAAATGCTTCATAATTTCCATTACTATAATACATATTTACTACCATTCCTTTCTTATAAGGTACAAAATTTGATTAAAATACTGTATTTTACAATTATTTTTCAAACTTTTTTTCCTTTGTTATTGAAATATTATAAAAACAATTTTTTTAAATTTTCAATATACAAGTATTTTAATATGTATAATTTTTAGACAATTTTATGTTTTTGTATAGATTTTTTATTTCAATTATTTGATTAATTTTATTATATTGTATAATATGACTTTACTGTATATTGTACTAGTTTTTAATTTTGCATTTTTTCTAATGCCTTTTTGAAATCACCTTCAATAATATTGTTTAACTTTCTTATTATACCCTCTGGTTCCTCTTTCATACCATCTTCTATCCATTCTTGTAAAATTCCAACAAAACCATATTTATAAAAATCGGCCATAAATTTTTTATCTTCTACTTTTATATTCATTCCTTCAGACTCTTTGTCAATAAAGTCAATTAATAATTTGTTTGTCTGCATATAAATAAATCTTAATAAATACTCCCTACTTATTGAGTTATATGTATTTTTTACAAATTCTTTATTTTTTAATACATATTTAAAAATATATAAAAAACGTTGCTGCCATTCTTCATCTTTATTATCAATTTCGTCTATAACTTCGTTTTTATATATCCATTCTAATAAATCATATATGTCTTTAAAATGGTAATAAAATGTTTGTCTGTTTACTCCACATTCGTCTGTTATATTTGATATTGTTATTTTTGATAGTTCTTTTTTTGAAAGTAATTTTTTTAAAGATACTGCTAGTGCTTTTTTTGTTAATTCTGACATTTTTACTCCTTTTTTCTTTTGGATGTTCTTTTACTTTGTTATCTCAATAATCCAATTTAATATATCCTCATATACTTTTTTATTTTCTAACTCATTTAAAATTTCATGACTCATATTTTCATATAAATCACTGCTTATATTTGTATAACCCAAGTTTTTCAAAAATGTTTGAGCCTTATACCATGCCTTAATTGATGATATTACAGGGTCGTCACTTCCTGCTATAAAGTATATTGGTAGTTTTAAATTATTTTTTCTGTATATTTGAGGGTTATAAATATCTATCATTAACCTGATTATATTTTCAAATCCGTTTAATGTGTAATCATATTGACATAGTTCATCTTCATTATATTTTTCTACAATTTCTCTGTTATTGCAAATCCAACTGTTTTTTAATTTGTCGTCTTTGTCATATCCATTGAACATTAAATTTTTAACAAATTTACTACGATATTTTTCACCTTTAAATAACTCCATTGTCTTTACTATTACTAGTCCTAATTTAGCATTTACATTTTTGCTTGGAGAACCACATACTATTAGTCCATCTATTTTGTTATCATATTTTGCAATGTATTTTCTTACTATCATTGAACCCATGCTGTGTCCAAATAGTATGATTTTTTTACCGTTGAATTTTTCTTTTAGATATCTTGTTATTTGATACAAATCTTCGATTACTGCTTCTGCTTCATTTTCGTAGAAGTATCCTATATCTTCTTCATTTTTTAGACTTTTTCCATGTCCTCTATGGTCATTTATAAAACTTGCATATCCGTTTTCTGCTAGATATTTCATAAAGTCTATATATCTTTCTTTGTGTTCGTTCATTCCATGTGCAAGTTGCACTACTCCTTTTATTTCACCTTCTGGTTGTATTAATAGACAGTCTATTTCTAGTTCGTCAACTTCTGATATGATTTTGATTTTTTCTTCTTTCATAAATGACCTCTTTTCTTTTTTAATTATTATCTTGTTCTTTTATTTATATCCTAATTTATAATGTATTTATTTATGGTAATTTTCACATACATCCTTGATGTTATAATTATATAATATATTTTTATTTTTTAATAGCGAACATTGTTAAAATTTCTGATTTTTCATTTTTAAGTTCTATTTTGATATTGACTTTCAGCCTGTTTTTGTATAATGCTAGTATTCATTGATTTTTATGAATAGCAAAAAAGCCTTGTAAATGTTACTTTACAAAGCTTTTTATTTATTGGCTCGTTGGGTGAAAAAGTATGCGAACTTTGTACACACGAATTTTTAGCCGTCTATCTTGATTTAATTTTGTTCAAATTGATAGTTTTAATTTAACATAACTTTTTAGTTTTGGCAAGTGATTTTTATACTTTTCCAGTTATAATATCTATAACATTTTTTATATTATTTTTTGTTTCGTCTGATAAATCATCAATTTTAAGTTCATTTTTAGAAACCTTATCATAAAAATTTTTAGCAGTTAATAGCTTATCTTTCTTATTTTTACCTATAGAATACTTTTTCTTATCCTCTGCTGAAAAGATATCTTCTATACAAGTGTCTTTCTTGTTTGAAATCTTAAATACATGAGAATTATATTCATCTTCATCTACGTATAAATTCAACAAATTTTCTTTTGCATCTGATTCTCCTTGGTCATTATCCAAAAAAACTATATGTTTTAAATTCCAACCAATAACTATTGAAACCATAAGATGTACTACCCTAGCACCTTGTGAGGGAATCAAATTTATTTTTTCTGCAATATTATGAAGTTTTAAGAAAGCCAAAATATAATATCTGTCTGATATACCTTCTGTTATAATATTCAAACCTCCACCAAATTCCAGCGGGCTTTTTGTCATATTGTAACCAATTGCAGTAATTAATGGTGTTATTGTATCTAAATCTGCACATTTATAATATTTATTTTCAACGCAAGTTCCTATTCCTTTTGTTCTATCATTCGTAACTAATTTAATTCTTAACATATTATTAGTATCAATTAAATATGGGCTATGTGTTGTGTATATAATATAATTATTTAAATTATTCTCAAAAAATCTTAATATATCTTCTTGTGCACTAGCATGTAAATATAATCCAGGTTCATCTATTAATAAAATAGCATTTTCCTTACTATTATTTAACATTAAATAAAATGATAAAAACCATTGTAATCCTTTACTTCGTTGAGATGGTTTTTTAGGATTTATATTATCATCAATATCATAAATATTTACATATATTTTATCTCCATCTTTATTTAATGCTATTTTTAGCTTTTCTTGTTTATATATATTTTGATAATTTAACGTAATATTATCAGAATACTTGTCTAGTTTTGTTTGTGGCCTTCTGCTAATTTCCTCCATTTCTTTTGAAAATTCTTCTAATGTAACATTTAAGTATGCTAACAAATTTATAAAACCTCTATGCTTAGTTTTAAAGTCATCTGCCTTCAAATCAGATATACTTATCTCATCAGGTAACATATCATCAAAATTGTCAAAAAACTTAAACTCTGGCACCATAATATCAAAGATACTACTAATATCTTTAAATAATTGGCTTTCTGTTATTGTTTGAGCTAATTTAGTTATTTTCTTTTCAATCTCTGGTTCTGTTATGGATGTAATTTTAAATTGAGAAACAACACATTCTTTTATGATGTTCTCTTCATCTCTACCATCTAAAATAAAGCTTGTATAAATTTCAAATAACAACTTATTAATATCTTTTTCTTCTAATTTATTGTCTGGATTAACTAATTCTTGAATTTCTTCAATTATTGTTTTTATCTCATCACTAGTATCATTAATAATTTCATTTTTTATATTTTTTTTAATTTCATCATATAATCTACCTGAAAACTTATCTTTAATGTTTTTGCTTCTTTCTATAGTATATGTATATTCAGCATTTTCTTCTAACCATGTTCTATTTAATTTTTTATTAAAATAACTACCTAATATAGAAAAATCCATTATAATAGTAGGATTTAACTCTACATCTCTTGTAGGAACATCTTCATCAGAAAATGAATCATTATAATATGTATCTAATGCCTTTAATATATTGGTTTTTCCTGATTCATTTTTCCCTGCCAACACAGTTATTCTATCTTAAATTAAAATATCTTTTGAATCATCTATTGATTTATAGTTCTTAATTCTAATTTTTGTAATTTTAATCATATTTTTTCTCCTACTTTATTTAAATATTTCTTTCATTACTCCATTTATAATATCATTAATATTATAAATATTATCCTTTCTATTATTTTTTGTCTTAAGTTGTTTTCAACAAAACTTCAGTCAATTTCAGATGTAAACCTTATAAATTCACATACAATAACTTTTTCAGTCTCTTCTGTAAATATTTTATTTTACTTCTTAAATATTTTTAAAATCTTTGCAAATAATTTTTGATACCATCTCTGTTCTTTATATACAACAATTTCTTTTACTTCTTCATTTTCATAACTTTTTTTCTTAAAGATATTTTCAACATCATACATTGATTTCTTTTGTTCTTCTAATATTTGTCTATCATAATTTTGCTTTCTTATAATTTTATCTTTCTGTTCATCAGTAGCCCAATAATCTCTAAATAATAATCCAATTATTGCTTTTGCCCTTTTTGATACATTTTGTTCTTCTAATGTTTTATTAGGATTATATTCAAATATATACTCTTTATTTTGATTAGTTTCAAAAAGCTCAATTTTAGAATTTGGTATTTTTTCATAATCTTCTTTTGCAATAAATTTTAATATTCCTAATACTTCACTATAAGCATTGGCATATTCAATACTTTCCATTTTATCCTCCTATAATTCTTGACCTTGTTTTTCCTTGTATAAATTTCTTACTTGTTGATTTATATCTCTTTCTGTTTCATCCATTAAAATAGTATCAGACATTTCATTAACTGTTTCTTTTCCAAGTTTTTGCGTATTTACAATTGATTTATTATTAGTTATTTCTTTATTTTCCGCTTCAAAATATGGCACTTGTGAGTCAAAGAAATATTCAACATAATTTTCATCAATATGTTCTATTTCTCCCATACCTATTATAGCTTTTCCTTCTTCATCATATTCAAATACATCTTTTATTTGTCCTTTATCAAAATTTTCAATTGTTGTACCTCTATTTTTTTTAGTTATTTTTAAAGTTAATTTCCCATCTACAAGTTTATAATACATTTCATTTCCACTTTTATCTTTTTGATAAATATGTTTTTCCTTTTCTCCAGTTATCTTATTGTCTCTAATCATTTCTTTTCTTTGTTTTTCTAAATCTATTCCTATACCTTCTGAAATTTCACTAAATTTATATTCGCCATCTTCATTTATAAGTTTCCCATTAGTTATTATCGTTCTCTTTCCTGTTTCTTTTTCAAACTGTTCTTCTATTGTCCTATTTCCTATTTCTTTTCCTGAATAATCTGTCAAAACTTGCTGTTGATTCTCAATAACCTTTTTTTCATTTTCCTCTACAGAATATCCAGGTTGTCTAACATCTTCTTTTTCGTGTTCTTTATCAATCAATAATTCTTTTTTTGCATATTCATACTGTCTTTGTGCTGATTCAAGTTTTATGCTAAATTCATCTAATTTTTCTTGATTTCCTTGTAATCTATACATTTCAACTGCATTTTTTAATTTAGAAACTTCATCTCTAGAATAGATAACCTCTGATTCTTTATCTAGTTTTTCTCTAACTTGTTTTATTTCTTGTAGCCCTTTACTTCTTTCAAACTTATCTATTTTTCCTTCTAAATTCTGTACTAAAAGATTTATATCTTTTAATGTTAAATCATATCCCTTTGCCGAATTGATTAACGAATTATATTCTTGGACTAATTCCGACTTTTTTAACCTTTTTTCTGATTTTTCTATTTCACTATTTGGATTATTTTCTCTTATTTCATCTATCTTTCTTCTAGTTTCTGTAATTTTCTTCATTATGTCCATTCTATAAGTTTTATACCTATTTTCATTATCTTTAGCCTTGCTAATCATTTTTTCTTTATGCTTTTCATTTAAATAATCCATTACTTCTTTAAATTCCTTTTCATCACAAAGGCCTTTTTTTATAAGTTCTTCTTTTCTACTTTCTAAGGATTTTCTAATTATCTCTGAAAAATTACCTTTTTCTTTTGCATTAACACTTAATACTTCTGTATCTCCTTCAATTTCTTTATTCTTAACGTTAAAACAACTTGGTCTTAATAATATTTCTGCTTCTGATTCTCCATACATACCTTCAAAACCATTAATTGCATCCATTGGAATATAATGTGTTCCTTTAGGTAAATTTATTTGATATAATCTTCCTTTTGAAAAATTATTTTCTGCCACACTACGATCTAAAGAAGTTGAAACAAAAGAATTATACTCTATGTTATTCGATGAATTTTTTGTTGTTGCACCTCTGTAAACTGTAATACTTTCATCTAGTGTAGGAAATTTTTCAAATAATTCATCAATTTTATATAAATTATCTATAAATTCTTTTCCTATATGTTCTTTTTCTATATTCCCTCTTGTTTTCAGTTCACCATTTCCTAAAAAAGAATTTAAAAACTCATAACCTTCTTCTTTATAATACTTAAGTAATTCAAAATCTTCTTTCTCTAATGTATGTTTTCCATTCATTCTAGTAAACATTGTATTTTTTACATATGATGACATATCAAGATTTTTTTCACTACCAAATACTTTTGAACTAATGCTTTTTATTTTTTCTGTTAACTCATCTTCTTTATATAATTCTGTATTTCCATTTTGTCCATTTATATGTATTTGTTCAAAATTCAAAAGGCTAACTTCTTTTCCATCAATTTGTACTGTTTGCTTATTTGTTTCAGTCTTTTGTATCTTTCCCGATTTTTCAGCCAACATTATACCAATATTACAAGATAAATTTTCTATTATACTTTCTAATTCACTTTTACTACTTGCAGTAATGCACATATTACTATTTAAAATCTTATCTGTATATGGTGCTAAATTCAAAAAATATTTGCCATTTGTCTCATACAACTCCATTGATATATCATCAAAAAAGCCATTGCTAAATTCTTCAAATTTTTTCTTTATATCAGTATCTCTAATTATTCTATCTTTTCTTCCTAGGTTTATATCCATCTTCTATTTCCTTTCATAAACTTTATCATTAAGTTTATAATTTTTATATCAATAAATTTGGTATAAATACTCTTTTCAAAATAATTTCACTTTAATATATATAACCATTATTATCATATACTTTTTTCAAAATTTTTTCAACTATTATAGAAATAAATAGCCCATATTATTTAATCATAACCACCCGTAAAACGGGTGGTTTGCTCTTAGCCTAGAAGGCTTTTGTACTGGCACTTCTGGGCTTAAGCCCTACTGAACGGTTTGCCAACCGCATTTCCTTCTCAGGCTACCACTTAAGTGGTCCTAATCCTTTTTCTATTTTTCTTTCTTTTTCCTTTTCTTCTTTTTCAAATGGGTCTACATATTCTTTTATACTTATCTGATCTGTTGCTATATCTTCCTGTAATTGTTTTTTTATATATTCTTCTATTGCTTTTTTATTTTTGCCTACTGTATCTACATAATAGCCTTGACACCAAAAATGCCTATTACCATATTTATATTTTAAATTTGCATGTCTATCAAATATCATCAAACTGCTTTTCCCTTTTAAATATCCCATTATACTTGCCACACTATACTTTGGTGGTATACTTACAAGCATATGTATGTGGTCTGGACATAATTCTGCCTCTATTATTTCTATTCCTTTTTGCTCATATAATCTTCTTAATATTACTCCTATATCTTTTCTTATCTGTCCATATATTTGCATTCTTCTGTACTTTGGTGCAAATACCAAATAAAAATAAAAAGACCTTGTAACTATTGGTAATCAACAATTACAAGGTTTTACTTTCATGGTGCCGTTGGCGTAGATATCTACAACTTTTTCGGCTCTCTTGACGATTGATACAGATATCAATCAATTTATTAAAGTATATCATATTTTTGCTAAAATGCAATACAAATTTAAAATTTTACACTAACATAATAATTAAAAAATGTTAGTATTTATACCAAAAGAGATGTTGTATAAAGCAACATCTCCTTTGGTAGCATGAAAAGTTATCTTCACTTCATTCTTTTTTTTGCCCATTTCAGCCTTTCAGCTGCTGTTTTCTTTTCTTCTTCACTCAGTTCACGACCGAGTTTAGGGCAGTAGAGAGGTTTGCGAATATTAGTCCATTCGTTAGGTTTCTCAAGATAGCCTTCAATTACTCCATTAACCTCAAGGCATACTGCCTTCATATCGCCGTCCCTGAACCAATCGTACGGATCAGGATCAGGAAGTAACCTAAAGGCACTACACTGGTCGCAATATTCACAGCCCCCCATGCCTTGAGTAGAGTAATCTAGTGTTCCATGACTGCCTATGGCAACAACATCAATACCAGCTTTCTCATATTCCTTGATTTCCCGAAGTTTCTTTTCGCTTAACATTTGTTTTTCCTCCTTAAAATAATGATTTTACTATGGATGCTACATGTCAACCTGAAAAACAGGATTAAAAAGAAATTTACATAAATATAATATCATTTTTGATCTGATTTTTCAAGCATTTTTTTATTTTCACTTGAATTTCTTGTGCTAAATGTGTATTAGATAGCTTTTATATTATTAAACAAATACAATGCAACTTCATTTTGTTCTGTTGTTTCCATTTCCATAAGTTTAGCCATTACAAACATTACAAGCTTATATTTTCCAAAATTTATAAGTGTAGTTCTATATTCTTCATCTATATCTTTTAACATACTATCAAATTTCTCAAGATTTTCTTTAGTATTATATATAAGACTACTCCATTTACTCTGGCTCATACATATTGCTAATCTTAATTTATCTTTTATATCCATTTCATTTATCATATCAATTAAATATTTTACTTTTTCATTTTCCATATTAAAAATTTCCTTCCTTTTAAAATCTGGTATCATTATTTCTCTTTTTATTTTTATTTTGCTTGTTTTCATCTGGTATAGATTGGATCTATGTCAAGTTTTTGGACACTTTTTTTGAGAATTTTTTTATTTTTTTATAGTCTTTCATTTTTCTTTCATATTGCTTGTTTTTCTATTTCATCTGGTGTTCTATAATTTATAGCTGAGTGGATTCTTCTACGATTATACAAACTTTCTATAAATTCAAATATTACTCTTTTGGCTTCTTCAAATGTTTTATATTCATGTAAATTTACTTCTTCTTTTTTTAAGATGGCATAGAAGCTCTCCATACTTGCATTATCATATGGGTATCCTTTCTTACTGTATGAATGCTTTAATTCCAATTCTTTGAGATATCTCTCAACTTTATTAGAAGTATATTGGCTACCCAAATCGCTATGAAATATTGCTCCTGGTTTGAATTTTCCTTTAATCCTTGCATTTTGTATTGCTTTTATTACTAGTTCTGCATCCATTGTGTCTCCATAGCTATATCCTATTACACTCATACTATATAAATCCATTACTATAGCTAAATACGTCAATCCTTTTTTTTGTGTATAAATATATGTTATATCCGATACTAGTTTTTCTCGTAATCCTTCTACATTAAAGTTTTGAGCTAATAAATTTGGCTTATTTGTATCATCTACTTTTCCTTTACTTCCACTCGGTCTGTATTTTTTTACTATTATTGATTTTAGCCCCATTTTCTTCATTCTTCTTGATATTCTTTTCTGACTTGCCCTTATTCCTCTTTTTTCTAGTGCTTTTTAGATTTTTGGCGAACCATATCTTCCTTTTGAGTTCTTATACTCTTTTAGTATTTCTTTATCTAATTTTTCATTTGCTTCCTTATATCTATTTTTCTTTTTGTTTCTCTGATAATAATACTCTGAAGGTGCTATTCCTAGTATTTTACACATTGTTCTAACATCATGTGCTTTTCTCTTGGCCATTTTTGACACACTTCTTTCAAATTAGTGTACATAATTCATTATACACTCTCTCATTAAATGTGTCCATATATCTATTCTAACACCATAGTTTTCTTTCTTATGGTTTTATATTATTATATTCATAACATAAATCCTTTGTTTTCTTCATTTCTTCAATTATTTCATTATCATAATTTGCGTTATATAATTCTTGCTTATCTCTTTTTTCTTTTTCTGTCATACATTTTCTCACTTTCATATTTACTTTTAAAAAATAATATCATAATTATATTAATTTATAAATATTTTTTTCTTATATAGATGATCCGAGGAATTTTTATTTTAACTTTTCCATAATCTATTGTAATTATCTCATCAGCTATATTCTCTATTTCTTTTTTATGGGTTATTACAATAACTGTATGATTTTTCTTTAGTTCATTAAAAACATTTATAATATTTTGAATCTTATCTGTATCTAACGAAGATGTAGCTTCATCAAATATTAATATCTTGGCATCTTTAAGTAATGTTCTTGTTAAAGAAAGTAATCTTTTTTGACCACCAGATATATTATGAGAATTTTCATCTATAATTGTATCATATCCTTTTGGTAATGTTTTTATAAATTTATCTATTCCTGTTAATTTACACATTTCCTCTTGTTTTTTTATATCGTTTTCTACCAAATTAAAGTTTTCTCTTATGCTTAAATTAAATAAATATGATTCTTGATTTAATACCGATATTTCTTTTAAGTATGAATTTTTGTCAATTTCTTTGACATTAATATTATCAAGCAAAATTTCTCCTTTTGTTGGTGAATGTAATCTTAATATTAAATCTACAATTGTTGTTTTCCCAGTTCCATTTGTTCCGGTTATCGCTGTTATTCTATTGGGTCTAATTATAAAATTTAAATTTTGTAATAATTTTTCATTACTATATGAAAAATCTATATTTTTAAATTCAATAATTCCTTTTATATTTTTTATTTCTTTTAAATTTTTTTCTTTTATAGTATTGTAATCTAATATTTCTTTTATTCTATTTACTGATATATTTTGGTCTTTTATTGATTGGCTTGCATCCATAATATTTTCACTTGCTGAAAATAAAGAGTCAAAATATGAAATTATTATTAATATTATACCTATAGTAATTTTATTATTTATCATTAAATATACACATGTAAAATAAACTATTGATTTAATTATAATTAAAAAGCATTTCAAAATATTTTGTCTATATCTCTCGTATTTTTTTCTATTATCATATGCTTTTTTCCAATCTTTATATATGTAATTGTATTTATCATTCATTGTATTTGTAATATTTAAGGTTTGAATATCTTTTAGTCCTAGTAATGTTTGATTTATTAATCCTATTAATTTGTCGTTTTCTTTCTTTTGTTCTTTTAAATATTTAACACTTTTGTTATTTAAACAATTACTTCTTATAATATAAATTACATCTACTCCAATTATAATTAATGCTAAAAATATATTAATTCTAAAAAAATAAATTATTACTACTATACTTTTTAAAATATTTAGTGTTGCTTTTAAAAAATTATCTGCCATTTCTCCAATATTTACAATATCGCTTGTCAAACTATTTATAATTTTGCCTGTTGATATTTTCTTTTTATGCTCTTCATCAAAATTATATATCTTTTTTACAATTTTTTTATAGATTGTTATATAATTATCTCTAAAAAATCTTTGGTATATATATTTGTCAGCATATCCCAACAAGTTGTTCAATATTTTTAAAATAGAATAATTTATAATACTAGCAAGTGCCACTATAATCAATGAATTTGTTAATGATTCTGTTATTTTTGCAATATATATTGGTATGATTAATTCTATAATGATATTAAGAAAATAAATAAAATAATATGGTATTAGCTTATTTTTATCACTTTCTATTAAATTATAATAATCTTTAATAATATTTTTGCTTTTGTTCATAATAACTTGTTTTTCTCCTTTTTATGTTATTAGATTTCTTTAACAAATTATCTCAAAAAAAGCATAAAAAAACTTGATATTTTAGTATCTAAAAATATCAAGTAATTGGTATTAATATTTCTACAAAATCTTTATAATATTCTTCTATAATTGGTGATTTTAATAATTGATAATTTAATGATTTTATATATTCTTTTATTCCTTTATTTATGTTTTCTATTATGTCTTTTGATTCAAAACTTGTTGTTTTAATAGCAAAATAATTGCATTTTTTTATATTTTTAATATTAGAATTATCAAATTTATTTTCTAGTAAACAATAATAGTATGTTTCGTTATTATATTTTTCTAAAAATCCATATCTTTTATTTTTGATAAACTCCGGATATTTTTGTTTTACTTCTTTCCAAAATTCTGGTATTTCTTTGTTTCTATTGTTATAGTTGACTTTTTTTGAAATATAATATAACTTAAATTCTCTATTTTTGTATATTTGATAATCTATATTATAATTTTTTATGTTTTCTTTAAATGTAATTTTATTAAATAGTTTTAGTTTATTTTTAGATTTTTTTATGTCTTTTGGTGTGATTCCTTCAAATTTTTTAAATGCTCTATTATAACTTGATGGCGAGTTATATAAATATTTATATGAGACATTTGTTATATTTTCTCCATTTAATATATCTGTAACAGAAAGACTTAATCTACGTAATCTTATATATTCATTTATTGTTATTCCTGTTAGACAACTAAATATATTTTTTAATGTGTTTCCATTTAGACCTACTAGATGTGCTAGTTCTGTAATTGTTATTTTATCTAATATATGTTCTTCTATGTATTCAGTTATTTTATTTAATTCTTCGTAAATATTATACATATTTTTCCTCTCTATAATTTTACTGCTTGCTTTTTCATATTATTTCTTAATATAGTTTTTTGGTGCTTTCTTGTCTCATTATCTAGCCTTGTTGATTCACGACTACAGTCATAACAATAAATTTTTGTAACACTTTTTGTTTCAAATTTATTTTCGCATATTTCACATATTTTTATCATATTTTCACATCCTTGATGTTATAATTATATAATAAATTATTACATTTTAATAGCGAACATTGTTAAAATTTTGATTTTTTTATTTTTGGTTTCTATTTTGATATTGACTTTTATCTTTAGTTTTTGTATAATGCGAGTATTCATTGATTTTTTATGAATAGCAAAAAAGCCTTGTAAATGTTACTTTACAAAGCTTTTTATTTATTGGCTCCTCTTGTTGGACTCGAACCAACGACCTATCGGTTACTGCACCACACTAATTTTCATTAGCATTATATTTAAAATATAATTTGTAGTCTGGACTTTCTCTTTACCATGTCTTGCGATTTAGGTAGGTGGTGTAAAGTCTCTACACATAGCTTTCGCCTTGCTCGGTATTGTCTTCAGCATTACCTGTTAAGAGTTTCACCGACTTAGCCACCTTTTCATCTATAAGTTTCCTTATAGAGCTGCTAACTTTTTAGTCTTGCGACTTGCTCGACAGCCGAGCGCTCTACCAACTGAGCTAAAGAGGAATATATATAAAATCTGGCAACAACCTATCTTTCCAGCAGGGTAACCCGCAAGTATTTTCGGCACATTTAGGCTTGACTTCTGTGTTCGGAATGGGAACAGGTATTACCCTAAGTGTCATCATTACCAGAAAATTGATAACTTATTTTTTGTACTTTTGAATTATACTATATATAAATCATTTTTGCAAGTACTTTTTTATATTTTTTCCAATTTTTTTGGTTTTATTCATATTAAATTGTTTTGAGCATCTTAAATATTGATATTAAAGCACACTCAAAAATACATAGATGAATTTGTTTTAGGATTTTTTCGTTCC
>ERZ840517.1901-NODE-1901-length-20670-cov-4.620422_pt1 | contig 20670 bp, 13 predicted proteins | sample MGYA00519876_ERZ840517 | MGnify/ENA primary metagenome ERZ840517 (study PRJEB31850, sample SAMEA3708882) | human gut metagenome | biome: human gut; feature: human-associated habitat; material: faeces | place: China | collected 2014 ... | reverse complement strand
TCTCCTTTCTCACGGGGTATTAGGGGCAACCCCTAACGAGCCTTTTACCGTTTGGGAAACTGTGTTTATCCAAATGGTCTGCTCGCTAAGATGATACACGCTCCTTGGGTTGCCCCGGATTTTCAATTTCTATCGCTCCATATCTTTTGACACTGGCTTATATGCTTTGGCTTCAATTCCCTCCGGTGTCTTGTAAAATCGCTCCGGATACCTGAATTTGTCCTCATACTTTTTCATCAAATCTTTTGGCATACTGAGGAAACTTTCTGATTCAAACGGAGCATAAGCCACAAAGAACTTGCCCGCAATCACATCCGAAATCTGCTTATCTTTGGAATAGACTGCCCGGTTAAGCTCTGATCCGTTCATTTTTCCTTCCTCATTACAGATAATGGCGACCTCATCATCAAATGGCATATATTCCTCAATATCCCCACCGACAACTTCCTGCATTGCTTCCAACGTATCTTCAATCTCAATCGACTTTGGATATTTGCCCGGTTCTACCAGAAGCACTGTTATTTTTTCATTCATCTCTCAAAATTCCTTTCTTTCTGCTTTAAAATTCCTAACTGGATACAAAGAAAGTCGTTGAAATCCTTTCCGCTTTTGGGTGGTTCATCAACGACTTCATATTTATCTTTCAATAAAATTTCTAATGTTTTTGTTGCCTTTCTTCCTGCAATATCATTATCAAAATGAAGCACAATCCGGCTGATCTGCGGATTCTTCTCAAGCAGTTTTTGAAGCGTTACAGGCACTTTTGATTTTTCCATTTCCTGCTTTGGCGAATACACACCCGACAAGGAAACAAGGTTCAGTTTTCTCCAGTCCTCTCCCTCTATCTTTGCTAAAGTTGCAAAAGATAGCAGGTCAATGGCACATTCAAACAAATGCACTTCTGTACTGTTTTCATTTGTCAGTCGGAAGGAATATTGCTTTTTACTTCCTGTGCAGTCGCCCATAATCCTGCTTTTATTTGTTGCACGATATGCTGCGTACTTCGCTTCTTTCTTATCGTCATAGCCGATAAACACAACATTATGATAGGGCAGTGACTCGATGATCAGCTCTTTATCCAGACATTCATTGATGATTTCATAATCAATGCCACGCCCAAAAAGATATTGTGTGACGACATCGCTGGTTGGACTTTTTTGTGGCAGAAGAAGCGGCTGTTCTTCATAACTTCGGCTCTCCGTTTCATACACAGGAGCAGTCACAGCACAATTTCCCATGATGGTTTCCACAGCTTCAATAAAGCTCAGTTCTTTAACCTTGATGAGATAATCAAGGGCAGTTCTGCCCCCGATACCTCTGGACCACCACATCCATTTCCCGTTGGAAATCTTCAAACTGTCATGTTCCCTTGTGCAATAGGTATTGCCACTGACTCTGACAAGCTGCCCCGGTTCATAGGTGCGAAGATACGTCAGCAAGTCCATCCGTTTTGCTTCGGTTACGACTTCCGGTGCAATATATGGCACTGCGATCACCTGCTTTCCCGCTCTGACTTTTCCTTCTGGACTCGCACACTCTTATTTGCAGTCGCTTCAAGACTGTCACGCAGATTTTCCATGTGGTCCGTTTCCCTTTTATCAAAATCGGAAAGTGCGTCACGCAAAGGACTTGGCGACTGATACATTGCCTTCGCCTGTTTTGGCGACAGTTCCATATCTTCCATGCACAGCATCATATCCTGATACATCGTATACTCATAGGCATGATTCAGGATTTCCGACGGTTCCTGGCTAAGAAGCCAGTCCTTGAATGTTTCATTTTCTGCCTGCATTTTTTCATAAAGCAGTTTGTTATAATCGGTATCCATTGCATTTCCTCCTTACCGTTCATAAGATTTTATGCTTCTCTTATCAGAAGCTTCGCCCTCATCAGGCTCCCCTCCGACAATCTCATTTTCTTTTTTATCCATGTTGAGCAGAATATTTAACTCATCCAGTCGAGCCAGTTTTACCTTCAATTCTTCTTCCTGCACAAATGGCTTTGCCACTTCTTTCTGTGCGGTTTCAAACTGATTCTTCGTATCCTCAAGGCTGCTTCTCGCTACCTCCAGACTTTCATTAAAACGCTCCACACCATTGTCAATACGGGTAATGTTGCCATGAACATCATCTCCCAGATCAACACTCCGACTGGTTTCTCCCTTAACTGTCACACAGTAAGTACGTTTGCCGGAGTCAAAAAAAAGTTCCAGATCAAATCCACGATACTTGCCGAGAGGGATTGCATCAGGACTGGTCATCTGCTTGCAGGCTTCAATGATCGCCTTTCCTGCATCTGCTTTTTCCGAATAAAAAGCACCCTGAACCTCCATACCGACAAAGCGGTCATCCATAGGTTTCGGGTGCTGTTTTGCAGTTTCCACATCTTTTTCCAGACCGGCAATACGGTTTTCTAATGATGTGATACGCTGCGGATAGTATTTAATTATCTTGTCCTCAAGGCTGTATTTTTCGGATAAGAAATTGGATTTTAAAAGTTTTAATTTCTGTACCTGAATATCCAGATCCATCTTCTCTTTGATATAAGGATTGCCTGTTGCAAGCATTTTAATCTCAGCATAAGACAGTGCTGTTTCATCTATATCCTCTGCGGATCGGACCGGAGATTTGCTCGTCATAATCTGGCTTGCAAATTTCTGTTTGCCCTCCACAAGCTGATAGAGATATGCGTCAAAGGTCTGCTTTGTCACATAACGGTAGATTCCTACCTTGGGATTCGAGTTTCCCTGACGGATAATACGACCAGAACGCTGCTCTAAGTCTGACGGTCGCCACGGACAATCCACATCGTGAAGTGCGATAAGTCTGTCCTGCACATTCGTACCGGCTCCCATCTTCTGTGTGGAACCCATCAGCACCCGGACCTCTCCTTTTCGGACTTTCTGAAAGAGTTCTTTCTTCTTCATATCCGTATCTGCTTCATGGATAAATCGGACCTCACTCTCCGGGACACCTCGCTCGATCAGCTTCTTTCGGATGTCGTTATAGACAGAAAAGGTTCCGTCATTCTTTGGTGTGGAAAGGTCGCAGAACACAAGCTGTGCCGATTTCTTATCTTTGGTTTCTTCCCAGATTCGGAAGACATTCTCCACACAAGCATTGATTTTACTGCCATCAAAATCCGGCAGCATTTCGTTCAACATTCGCTGATCTAAGGCAAGTTTTCGACCATCATTCGTAATTTTCAGCATGTTATCCACACTTGCGTCCACTCCTCCACCCCGGACTTTCTCTGCACGCTCCGCAAGTGAAGCAACCATATCTTTCTGCATTTCTGAAGGTTCCACCGATACATTGTGATACTCTGCTTCCGGCACTGGGAGCTTTAACATGTCTGCTGTTTTAATGTCTGCCACTTCCTTAAACATCGACATCAGTTCCGGCAGGTTATAAAACTTTGCAAATCGTGTCTTTGCCCGGTAGCCGGAACCTTCAGGTGTCAGTTCAATCGCTGTGACCGTTTCTCCAAAGGTCGAAGCCCATGCGTCAAAGTGCTGCAAGTTATTTTTCACAAGGGTATGATACTGTAAATACCTCTGTATCGTATAAAGCTCCACCATACTGTTAGAAATTGGTGTTCCTGTTGCAAACACCGTTCCCCTTCCGCCGGTAATCTCATCAAGATAGCGGCATTTCATAAATAGATCAGAAGATTTCTGTGCTTCTGTCTGAGCGATTCCACCCACATTTCTCATTTTTGTATAGAGAAAAAGGTTCTTGTAATAATGACTTTCATCAATAAACAATCTGTCTACACCTAATTCTTCAAAGGTAACAACGTCATCCTTTCTGCTCTGGTCATTCAGTTTTGCGAGTTTCTGCGTGACTGATTTTTTGGACCTTTCAAGCTGTTTGATTGAAAACCTTTCTCCCCTGTTCGCTTTTAATTCGGCAATCCCCCTCGTCAGTTCTTCAATCTGCTGTTCCAGAATTGCCCTCTGTCGCTCGATCGACATTGGTATCTTCTCGAACTGACTATGACCGATAATAACCGCATCATAGTCGCCTGTTGCGATACGACCACAGAACCTTTTTCGGTTCTTGGTTTCAAAATCTTTCTTAGTGGCTACAAGGATATTCGCTGACGGATAGAGCTGTAAATACTCTGCCGCCCACTGTTCCGTCAGATGGTTGGGTACCACAAACAAAGATTTATTGCAAAGTCCGAGTCTTTTCAGTTCCTGCGAAGCTGCCACCATTTCAAAGGTTTTTCCCGCCCCAACTGCGTGTGCAAGCAGCGTATTCCCTCCGTATAAAATGTGTGCGACTGCATTTCTCTGATGCTCCCTGAGTGTAATTTCTGGATTCATGCCACTGAAAATGATATGGCTTCCGTCATATTCTCTCGGTCGGATACTGTTGAACTTTTCATTGTACAGCCTTGTAAGTTTCTCCCTACGTTCTGGGTCCGCCCATACCCAATCCTGAAATCCCTGCTTGATCAATTCCTGCTTTGCCTGTGCGATGGCTGTCTCTTTTTTATTTAGAACCGCCTTCCTTTTGCCCTCATCATCTTCAATATAATCAAAGATACGGACATCTTTCAGGTTCAATGTTTCCTCGATAATCTTATACGCATTGATACGCCCTGTACCATAGGTGCTGTTTGCTTTCACATTGCCCCGGTCATAAGATTTCTCCTCGATATTCCAACCTCCGGTGTAAGGGGAGTAGTGGACTTTAATCCTCCACTGAGCATAATTCGGTGTATTTAAAAACTCAAACATAAACTGCTGATAGATTTCTGGAGGTACCCATGTTGCTCCAAGTCTTACAGATATTTCACTGGCAGTCAAGTCTTTCGGCTGTACCTTTTCCAATGCTTCTACATTGATTTTATAATCTTCCGGATAAAGCATGGCGGTTCTCTTTGCTAGTGCCAGTTTCTCCCGGACATTGCCCGAAAGATACTCATCCGCCATCAAATACTTCGGCTCTGTAATATTTCCATAGCCATAATGCGGATTAAAAAAGATCACACCTTTCAAATCCTGATACAGCGTTTCTTCTGATTTTCCTGAGAGTTCCTGCATATATTCCATGTCGATTCCGGCTTTCTCTCCCATAGAAACAGCAAGTGCTTCACTGGCAGTGTCCACCTTCGTCACTGGTTTGTGTGGCTGGATCGTCCGCTTAAAGAACATATCCGCCTTACGTTCCAACTCTCCATTTTCATTGAGCACTTCCAACGCAGATAGCAGTGCAAAGGAACTGTCATCACTAAAAGCAGAGATATTTGCCCTGCTGTTGATCAGCCCATATTTCTTTGTATAATTATCATAAAGTGTATTCAGTCTAGCCTGTTCTGCCCGAATATCTTCATCCGGGTAATCCTCTGTCTGCAATTCAATCAGGTTACGGACACAATCACGAACTGCAATCAATCCTTTGATACGGTTCTCTGCAGTTGCTGATACTTCCACTGGATTCATGCGTGAATTTTCCCGGAAATAGATTTTATCTTCCACCACCGTATAGGAAAAGTTCCTTACCTCCGGATTGGCAGGAATGGAGTTATCTTCTTCCTCCAGTTCATTCTCAACCTCATACGCTCTGATTTCTCCATGAATATTTGCCACTGCTTCAGATAACAGTTCTGACAGGTCCGCATTTTCAAACGGTACGCAAGTTACTTCTTCTCCGAAGCGACCACTGACCATTTTCATCTCTCCGAGTATCATTTCGGGATGCTGCACAAAATATGCGTTCATCGTAAGACCGTCATCGTTTGTGCGAAGCTGTACCCAATCTGGCTCAATATCAATGAGCCTGTCCCGCTTTTGCAGGAACAATATATCCGATACAACTTCCGTACCGGCATTATCTTTAAACGTATTGTTTGGAAGCCTGATTGCTCCCAAAAGGTCCGCTCGCTGTGCGATATATTTTCTGACCGATGAGTTTGATTTATCCATTGTCCCTTTACTGGTCACAAGAGCTATTACACCACCGGGGCGTAACTTATCCAAAGATTTGGCAAAAAAATAATCGTGGATCAGGAAGTTATATTTATCATATCGCTTATCAAGCACCTTAAAATCTCCAAAAGGCACATTTCCAACAACGCCATCAAAGAAGCTGTCCGGTACATTGACTTCCTCAAATCCCTGTGCTGCGATGGAAGATTTCTGATACAACTGCTGTGCAATTCCCGCCGAAATCGTATCCAGCTCAACACCATAAATCCTTGTGTTTGCCATTGACTCCGGCAGCATACCGATAAAGTTACCGATGCCGCACGATGGTTCCAACAGATTCCCTTCCTTAAATCCCATCTGCTCCATTGCCTTGTAGATGGCAGTTATCACTTCAGGTGGTGTATAAAAAGCTGTCAATGTGCTTTCTCTTGCTGCGGCATATTCTTCTGACGAAAGTGCCCTGCGAAGTTCCAAAAACTCATCTGCCCACGCTGAATTACGCTCATCAAATGCTTCGGACAAACCACCCCAACCAACATATTTCGACAAGATAATCTGTTCGGCAGGTGTAGCAAAACGGTTCTCAGCTTCACACTCTTTTAACACCCTGATTGCTTCCATATTTCTGTGAAAGCGTTCCTTTTTCCCGGCTGCTTCGACCGGATGATTTCTAAGTTCAAACGTATTTCTCTCTGCAAGCGGAATATCCGGGTGCAGGTCAAAGCTTCTGACTTTGCTCCTTTTCTTCTCCCACTGCGGTTTGATCGGTTCCGGCTCAACCATCATGGCACTGAGTTCACTAATCAGTCCCTCTAATTCTTTTCCCTGCTCGGCTGTAACTTCTTCTCTGTCTATATCCTTTAAGTAATCAAGAATGTTACTTACCTCATCCGGACTTTGGAGCAAATTTCTTGTATTTTCAATGACTTCCTCATCCGTCTCATTGACTTCTATGTTATCCTGATATCCAAAATAATCATAGTCTTTCATAAACAGCGTAAGCCTTGTCGCTAAGTCCGGTAAGCCATCAAACTGTGCTGCTTCCCTCGGTGTTTTAGATTCCAACACCCTCTCAAGCTGTTCATCCGTAATGGAAGTCAGATCATCAAAGTCCAGATACACAAGTGCAGATTCAATCATATCCTCTAATGAGCTGTATCTTGTGCTTTCAATCAACTTACCATCAAGATATTGGTCTATACTAAAATCTACAAGATTGGCATTTACCTGTATCGGTATCTCATCATCTGTGATTGTCGTAAACGCAACACCAACTTCTTTTGGGTTGCTAAAATCTGCATTTGATCCATACTCATTTTGACAAAACTCATTGATGATTTCCTTTGCCTGTGCCAACATTTCTAATGGCACCGTATTCTGATCTGGCACTTTCAGATGGTCATTCATCGGATTTTCCCGAACTTTCTCATCAAATTCTGTACGGTTAAATTCCTTATTAAACAATGGCATTTCCGTATCATACAGCATGACTCTCTCATCATCAAAAGATAAGATTTCATATTCAGAAGCTCCAATATACACAGTATCGCCAAGATGATACTCATAATGTTCTGCTGAAACCTCCTCTGCCTCCTGTTCCAGTGTTTCCTTTGGAGCAGTCGAAAGGATTTGACGATTCTTTCTTTTCTCCTCCAATTCTGCCCGTCTGGCTTCCTGTTCTTCAAGCCACTTAGGATAACGCTCTTTTTCCTTTGGATTTAAGTATCTGTCCATCCGTATCAGTTCCCCGATACGTTTTTCTACCAGCGTCCATTTGAGTGTCATTTTCTCAGCATCTTCGCCATACCCTCTGGAAAGATTGATACCTTTTCCATCATGCAATTCTTGTATGCCTGTGCCGATAATAATCGGATAAGAACCTCCCCAGCCATATTCATTTTTCAGAAACGTAACATTTTCTTTTGCAGATAAGCTCTTTTCAAACTGCTCATAAATCCGCATTTTTCCATTAGAGATACCACTTCCATGCGTCAGGACTGTATCTATAATCTCCTGTGAAAAAGAAAAGGCAGAGGTTTTTTCTGCCCCTGCCTGTCCGTCTAAAATAAAACTTAGCTGCCCATCCATTGACGGTAGCGGTTTGATTCTATCATTTAATTCTCCGAGCAATCGCATTGCTTCAAAATGCTGTGCAATCACGCCCCAGTCATAATAACTCTGCTTTGTCCGATTCTCGTAATGCCCTTCCCAAAGATGCAATACATTCTGAAATGTCTTGTATCCAACAGTTCTTCCATCTTCCAATGTCAGCTCCGTGTAGTCATGATTAAAAATGTTCTTAATAAACTCCGTCCGTTCCGCATTATCCAGTGTCCTCTCATAAAAATCTTTGATTTCATCAAGAGATGCTGACAAATGCGGTGTTGTCCGGAGTATCTCGTTAATATCTTTATCACTGCCGAAGAAAGGAAGGCTCTTATCTTCATGGCTTCGGTCATAATACTCTAAACGTAAATGACCTGTGCTTTCACGATCTCCTGAGCCGAGTTCCTGATGTTGTTCATCAGCCGAACCCAGTTCATCATGTCGTCCGCTTTCATCTGTTCGGTCAGTCCCGCCCTGGCTGCCATCTCCCGCACCAGTGTTTCCTCCAGTTCGCTCGCCCTCTGCTGTACTTCCGACAAATGCTTTGTCAGGATCCCTTTCGTCAGGAGATTGTAATACTGGACTCTGTGCTGTTCCTTGAGAAATGTTCTCCTCATCTGTGACCATTTGCCCACCACCGGCTCCGGCTGTTCTGGCAAGATCAGATCCGGAAGGTTGTAATCCCCGACCATCGTGTATGTGATCTCGTTCATTCTTACCGCTCCTTTCGGTTGTATTTTCATCCCTATTGTATTCAGATTTTCTATCCGCTTCAATGATGCGATTGTTCCGGCTGAGTGCCCGAATGGTTTTGGATATTTCCGAAAGTCCCATCTCTGCAATATCACTTGTAGCAAAACCGAGAGCGTTTAACGTTTCCTGCGTATTAAAGTTTGTGACATCTCTGAAATCTTCCGCTTCAAAATATTCTCCCACATTGATTCCCAGTCGTGTCATCATCATATATGCCACACTGTTTGTCACAAGTTTTTTATAGATAGTAGTAATCATACCCTCATCCAGTCCTGCAAGAAAACTGTTATCTGCAACATAAAGCAAATCCTGCAAATAATCCGGGAGATTATCTTCTGCGGCATTCTGTGCAGCACTCATGACTGCGTCCGAAAGAACACTTTTGTAAGTCAGTTGTCCAAACGTATTTTCCAGTGTTTCAATGACTTCTTCTGTATATTCCTCCTGCATATCCCAAAGTGGAACCGGACGGGAATATCTTCCCTCATGTGTATCGGAAATATCAAAGTAATGAGTTAATCTCTGTGTCTTTCGGTCCTCATCAGCAAAAACTGCAATACCTCTCGCTCCACGATTTACCCATCGACCAAAATTTCTGTTCCAACGCTCAATCTCAAGTACCGCAGTAGCGTCAGGACGCTGTGCATAGATCAGCAACTGCTCATCATATCGCAGCTTATAATTCCGGCAGGCAGACTGCAAAAAGTTCTGCCAGTTCTGTGGATTCGCAACTACTGCTTTGCAAGTCCGGTCATAGAGTTCCGAGATCAGATTGTATTTTCTTGCCACTTACCTTGCACCTCCTGTCGTTTCTGTATCTTCTGATCGGCTGGCATCGTTACTGCGAAGTCTGCTGTTCATCAGCACCACCTCCCAAATAAGAAAACAGCTTATTAGCTTTGGTTTCTTTCTGAAATTCAATGATCAATGCCATATCCGGTATCGTAATCCCTGGGATTTTCAAAATGCTTTCCATGTCGAGCTGTTGTAACTTCTTTTCCGTATTACAGCCGAAATCGAAAAGTTTGGTCAGAAGTTTGATCTTCTGCTGAAATGCTGATTTATCTTTCATGGTCCATCCTCCTCGCTACTTTCTTGCGTAATCGGTATATAACTTCTGCATTTTCTTCCTGCTCCTTCGATATTCAGGCAGACACCCCAACTCTGGATGCGTTGCCTGTATCTTCTGTCTTATTCTTCTGACGCTTTCAAAATGTGGCAATTTCAACTCTCTGTAATGTTTCATGACCACTTCAAAAGGCATCTTTCCTATTGGATTTTCATTATTGGAATAACTGTTGCAGACAAGAAGATAAAGCACCATGTCGTCACTACGGGACTGTGTATTTGACTCAAGCACAGAGAGAACTCTGTCCTCAATCTTCTCTAACTGGTTCATTTTGACCTCCCTGCTCAAAAGCAAAGGGCGGATTGCTCCGCCCCCGCTTCAAGTTATTTGTTTTTTCTGTTTTTCTTCTGTAAGAAAAGAAAGCCGCCGATGATAAAGGCGACCAATACGACTGCTACGATTGTCTTTGCGTCCATTATTCATTGCCCTCCTTTTTCTTCTTTCTCTTGGAAGCAATGACTGTTGCCGCAATTCCCGCTGCGGAAAGACCTGCAAGAACCATCCAAAGACCGGTTCTGCTGTCATCGCCTGTTTTTGGTGTATCACGAAGTTCATTGTGCATTTCAATCTCTACTGTTGAGTCTGCCTGCACAGTAATCTTCTTATCGGCTGGTAAGATATATCCGGCAGATACATTGTCACTGACCTCAGAAACGGTGTATTCTCCGATACGAAGTCCGTCCACAAAGATTTCTCCGTTCTTGTCAGTAGTAAATGTGCTGTCATAACCATTAACACCTGTGATACGGAATGTGAAACCTTCTACTTTACCGTCAGAAGATGTCTTTTTGATTTTCAGATTACCTTTCATCGCCTGATTGATAAAGCCAACACCTGCTTTATTTTCCACGTCATAAGTCTTTTCATCCTCAGTAATGGATACGGAATAAACACCCTCATCAAGAACAAATCCTTCTGGGGCTTTTGTCTCTTTTACAAGATATTTTCCGTAAAGCAGCTCCTGGATTTCATAAATGCCGACAGAAGTTTCTTCCAGATTTCCAACAAGCTCATCTTTGTCGTCCAGTTTTCCGTCGCCATTGACATCTTTGTAGACTTCAAAAGTGGCTCCTGTCAGCTTATTATCCGGATAATCTGCATCCACCTTTGTGAGTCGGATATTGCCATGGATATATTCATTTGTGATTTCCGCTTCAATGACCTGCTCATTCCAATCAATAGTGACTGCATGAGCTGTTCCATCAAGGACAAATCCTTCCGGTGCTTCGATTTCTTTGACAATCCAGTTACCATATGGCACTTTCTTAAATGCGAAGCTGCCATCTTCTCCGGATTTCACAGTCATAAAAGCATGTTCTGCTGTAAATTCTGTTTCATCAGCTTTAAAGATTCCGATTACTGCACCTGCAAGTGCTTCTCCGTTTTCATCCACTTTCTTACCTGATACAGAACCATAGATCAGTTTGTTTTCAATCGGTTTCCCGTCATTGACTTTGATTTCAACTGTTTCCGTATCCTGTCCGGCATAATCAAATGTGAATGCATACTGCTCATCACTCAGGATATAATGTTCATCCGTTGTCATCTCTTTGATATAGTAGCTGCCAAACGGAAGGTCTGTCGCTACTGTCGCAGTACCATCCTCCGCAAGTCCGATGATTTCGATCAGTCCGTCTGCCGGGATAACTGTACCGCTTTCTGATACAATGTCCTCTTTCGCATAAAGTCCGAAGCTGATATTTTTCAGTTCATCTTTCTTGCCGATTCCAAATGTTTCATCCTGTTCAAGCACTTTTTCAAGGGAAATCTTCACTTTCTGTCTTTCGTTATAGAAGCTTGTGGCAGTTTCTGTTACTGCAACCTCCTGTCCGGCATAAGTGAGTTCTACCTGATGTCCATCTTTATTGATGACCATGCCTTCCGGTGCTTTTGTCTCTGTTACGGTATATTTACCCAGATAAAGCTCCTTGCTCTTTGCAGTACCTGCTTCGTCTGTTGTGATAGTATCAACAACATCTCCTTTTTGGTATCGGAGTGTTCCATCCGGCGTTACCACATCTTCGTCTGCTGTGATTTCATAAGTTGCTCCTGCAAGACCTTTCACTTTATATACCGGCTGATAGATCACATCTTTGTCTTCCTCGCCGGATACGTTCACACCAAAGAATACCTCTCCTGTTTTTTCCACAGAAATCGTACCTTTCTGAGCCATGTTCGGCTTCTCAACCTTAACCAATTTAATCGTGCCCTCCTGTGTTGCATTTTCTTCTGTCACATCGAATGATACCGGTGTACTGTCAAGCACATAACCATAAGGAGCCTGAACCTCAACCAGTGAATATCCCTTGCCATACTCCAGTTTCTCCGGTGTTACAAGCTGACCGTCTGCATCTGTATAGAAGGTGTCGATGGTTGTCGGTGTCGGATAAGTAAAGGTCATAGTTACCTTATTTCCTGATGGATCGTAAATCTGAAATCCTGCCCCTGCATATGGAATGGTTTTACCTGTTTCCGCATCCTTTTTGACCACTTTAATAAAGCTTTCAAAGTTTGCATTGTTGATGAGGTAACGATAAGTCTGTCCATCTTTAGAAATGAACACATCAAAATCACTCATCAGTTCTCTGCCTTCCCAGCCTTTTGTCTGATGGACGGTATAAACGCCGTATGGCATATCTTTTGACTGGGCAAATCCATTCTCATCGCATACAAGTGTATCTCTCTCATCTTCTTCGGCTGCGTCATAGCTTCCGGAAGATTTCAGATAAACTTCAAACTCTGCACCTTTTTCCGGTGTTTCAATCTTGGTTTCTCCATCATCAGTATGCTTGATGATAGCGATATTTCCTTTCATGACCTGTTCAGTTACATCATTGGCAGTCAGATTGTGTTCCACTTCATAGAGTTTCGGGTCCGCTCCAACTTTGTGAATCGTCTTATCAAGCAAATATCCTTCAGACGGTGTGATTTCTCTGACTGTCCAATCGGTATCGCAGATATATTCTTTCGTTGTAAACTGCCCATTCGCATCGGTCACATATTTATCTACCAGTGTTTCGCCTTTGTAGATACCATAAACTGCACCTGCAAGTGTCGCATCGCCCTGTGCTGTGCCTTCTTCCTTATCACTCTTAGTTACAGTCACTGCGAATTTCTTCAAAATGTTGCTGAAATCACGCTTTGTCACAGACTTCCACTGAATAGGTGCTGTCTGATTCTCCGGTACAACATAGCGTACCTCTGTATCTACTTCCTCTACGGTATACGGTTCACTTCCGATGATCAGCACATCTTTGAAAGTTGCTACTCCGTTTGCGTCTGTCACTGCATACTGATCGACTGCAATACCTGCAAGGGAAGTACCATAAAGATGGAATTTCACACCCTCAACAAGGTTATCTTCTGAGGATTTGACCACCTGAAGGTCACCCCTTTTCAGAACGTTGTTAAAGTTTACAGTTGCCACCTGTCCTGCAACAACGGTAACTCTATGTGTTTCTTGCGGCACATATTTGTCAATGGACTGTTCTGTTACGGTATAGACACCCGGCATCAGATTATCAAGCTGGAACTTACCGCCATTCGCTGTTGTTACTGTCTGATTGATACCATTACCGGAAATCGTGAAGTTGATACCGTCCACCTTTCCGTCCTCACTGGTCTTGACAATCTGGCAGGAACCATAGCTGACTTTCATCTTCACATAGCCACTGACCGGATCGCCAACTTCCTGTGCATAGGAAACAACGTCCTGCACACTGGAACCTGTACCATGTTTCCCCTCGGACCACACAACCACACCTCTGCGGGCAGAGTTTTTCTTGCTGGCAGTGATCGTAAAGGCATCGCTTGGCGCTTTCTCCATAAATACCGTCAGCTTATTCCCATTTGTGGAAAAGGAAACCCCACTGATACTTGCACTGAAGCTGTAATTAGAGAGTACATTATTCGCATCTGTCAGTGTCGTTGTGTATTTGCTTCCATCCCACTCCAGTTCCAGTGTTTTTGCTGAACCGGCGGAACGGTTACAGAAACTCGGCACAACCGTATGTTTCTGAATGCTCGCTACCATCGAGTCATAGTAGCTGAAAATCTTACTGCGAAGTGGATGTGCGGCATTGACCACATCTTTAACATTGCTGCAACCACTCGCTGCTTTGTGATTGAAGTTTGCGTCACGTTCTCCGACGATGGTTTCCCAGATTAGAAGCTGTGTCGCATAGGCATGGGCGATACTGTTTGCGGCAGCTTCATTCTGTGAACGCCAGCTTGTGGAAATCGTTCCACGATAACCGTACTGTAAGATTCGACCGATATACTGTCTGATCTCATCTCCGGAAATAACGCCATTTGCCTGAATGTTATTGAAATAGTTTTCATCGTACTGAGTCATTGACTGCCCCATACTCAAATGCACACCCGGTTCAATACAATAGCCAACATTGCCTGAAAAAGAACCGATTGCCTTCAGGTTGGTATGCGTGGCACTGCCTGTATGCCATCCATTTTTCAGTGTCAGGTTATTATGTCCCCATACACCATCGTAATTCGCATCGCCATCACGAGGGAAATCGACCATATACACGTTGGTCTTTTCCCCGGCTGTGGCAAAAACGGTATTCGCTCCTACGCCCATAAAGGCGGTAAGACTGAGAACTGTTGCCATCACAAACGACACAGCCCTCTTGATTTTTAATTTTGCCATTCGTTTTTCCTCCTTAAACGAAACGAACGCACCGGTTATCCACAGTGCGTCCAACTTTTTATTGCATTTTTATCCCTGTTACTACTCCAATACCTGCCGAAGAAGAAATCTGAACTTTTTATCGTATCAAAACCTCCTGCACTTTTCCAACTGTGCGATTGGTTCTTATAGATAACCATAACATTATGAGATAGTTATAAATATGGAGATAGAATATATATTTTCAGCAGGTAAACTGTAGGTTATAGGGGGTAGAGTGTGAGAAGGGGGAACGAAAAAACGTTATCTGCTGTCACGATCTGCCCTCTGCCTGAGATACTTGTTGTAATGCTCCAACGCCTTACAAATAAAATCCTCCCTCTGGCTGATCTTGATATTTTTCGGAATAAACTTCTCTACCCTGTCCATACTGAGCGTAATCTTTTCTTTCTGGTTCGGCTTCTCCTCCGACATGATTGCCTGAATGACTTCGGTCGTGAGTTTCCCTTCCTCAAAAAAATTCCGCATACGGATGGTCTGATCGTGTGACGGTGTTGCATCGTTCATATCGATTTCATCCACGATGTCCCTCTGACAGTCCTCATCAAGATAAGACAATTCCACTGCCGGACGCATTTTGATTCGCCTCTGGTCAACAAACTCAAGCAGTTCTGGAACAAGGTATGTTAAACGAATATATCTTCGGATTGTTTCCCGACATTCGCCCACTTGCTTTCCCAATTCTTCATTACTTCTTGACTTTGACACCAGTGGTGTCGAAGTTAAATCAGTTCTCTGTCCTTGCCTTTTCATCGCATCTAATCTCATCTTATAAGCAAAGGCTTTTTCTGATGGAAGTATCTGTGAGCGTTGGAAGTTACTTTCCACCATCAAAATCGTGGCTTCATCTCTGCTCAAATCCACCACTTCACAGCGAAGTGTTTGAAAACCTGACAGTTCACTGGCTCGTTTTCTTCTGTGTCCAGATATGAGTTCGTATCTCCCATCTTCCTTCTGCCTGACCGTTGCCGGAGTAATAACCCCTCTGTCCCTGATACTCTCTATAAGCTGTAACATATCTTCATCATCCCTGACTTTAAAAGGATGATCTGGAAAATCGTCAATCAGCTCCAATGGAATATCTCGGATTTTGGAAAGCTTTTCTTCCTCTCTCTGTGCTTGCGTGGTAAACAGGTCATCGAGCTTCGTGAGCGTGAAGTCGCTCTTTCTTCCTGCCATCTGCTAACACCTCCTTCGTAAATGCGGTGTAAGCCTTTGACACCGTACTGCGTGGCTCATAACCATAAATGCTCTTGCCTTTTGAAGAAGCTTCTGCGGCTTTTACTCCGATTGGGATAGATGTCCGGTACATCTTAATATGATTCCCGAAGTTTTCCCTCAAAGCTTCCACTGTACTTTTAGCAAGATTGGTCCGGCTGTCTACGAGAGTTAGAAGTATCCCATCAATCTTAATATCCGGATTGATATACTTCTTTACCCTTGAAATCGTCTGCACGAGCTGCGTCATTCCTTTTGCTGGCAGATATTGAGCCTGAACCGGAATAATCACACTGTCTGCCGCCGAAAGAGCATTGAGTGTTACCATACTAAGCGATGGCATACAGTCGATCACAACAAAATCATATCTGTCTTTGACCTGAGATAAGTAATCTCTCATCGTGGTTTCTCTGCTCATGGCATTCATTAGGTTATACTCCATTGCTGAAAGCTCAAGGTTTGCCGGGACAAGATCAACTCCTTCATCATGGTGCAGGATACCAACCATCGGGTCATTCATCGTTTCATTCATTACATCTGTTAATTTCGTTGCAAGCGTGATACCCAGACTGTCATTATCCTGCCACCCCAGACAAGTCGTTAAATCTCCTTGTGGGTCTGCATCAACAAGTAATACTTTCTTTCCCTGCATTGCAAGACCGATTCCAAGATTGACCGAAGTGGTGGTCTTTCCGACATTATGTGAAGCTTCACATAAAGTTGGTTATGCATAGTAGGTAATTATGGAAAGTTGGAGAACAGAAACCTGATATATTCAGCATTTCTTTCTCCAATTACTTTGCATAATTAGGCGTTGCTATTTACCGAAGTTTTTGAGCCAATTAAGAAGATCATTATCTTCCTGCCATGATGGCATTTCTCCGTCTGAAGGACTTTGATAAGCATTTTCAAGAGCCTCACGTTTCATTTTTTCGTCTGCTCTGGCGTAAACTTCCGTGGTTGATACATCCGAATGTCCAAGCAGATCTCGGATATAGATAAGGTTTATCCCTGACTGGAGCAGGTGCATTGCCTTTGAATGGCGCAAACAGTGTGGAGTCAGTTTGGGATCAACATCTTCATGTCCGGAAAGATATGCCTGTTCAGCATATTTTTGAAGGATGTAGGTAATCCCGGCACGAGTCATTTTCTTACCTGACCTGTTGGTAAATAAAGGATGGTTTCGGTAGAGTGCAGTATCCAGATGATTCTCAGCTATATATTGTCTGATAAGCTGTCCTGTAGGTGCCATTACAGGTACGATCCTGCTTTTATCACCTTTTCCGGTTAGTTTCACGGTTACAGTATCCGCAAGTGTGATATCACAAACCCTTAAATCAACCAGTTCCTGTACACGGCATCCTGTATCATACATAAGCGTCAGCAAAACACTATCACGACGACCGGAGAGAGACATAACGTTTGGTTGTTCCAGAAGTGCCTTTGTCCCTTCAAGAGACAGATATTTTATCAAAGGCTGTTCCACTTTTTTCATGGGTATGCCGAGGATCTGCTGGCACTGTTCTATTTTTTCAGGGCATTCAATGATGAGAAAACGAAAAAAAGAGTGTATTGCCGCCAGACGCTGATTTCGGGTAGCCGGTTTACAGTTACGTATTTCTTCAAGCCAGTTCAAAAAGCGGTTTATCAGTTCAAGGTCTAAAAGCTGAAGCTTTACTTTATCCGGTTGTATACTTTCCTGTTCTTTACAATAAATAAGCAAAAGAGAAAACGTGTCCCTGTAAGACAATTGTGTGTTTGCTTTTATACCCCTCTGTGAAGGGAGGTATGTGGTCAAAAATCTTGTAAGGTAAAAACCAAAATCATATTTCTTCATTTTGCACCTCCGGAATCACAAAAGCACATTTTTCCTCTATTGTGCTTAATAACTCAGGATAAACTTCAGCAGTGAGCCGAAGATATCTGGAAGTGGCACTGACAGATTTATGACCCATATATGTGGAAAGCATAGGAAGCATCGCAGTGAGATCGTTTCCCCCGGTTACCCATTTTTGCAGCACGTGTACTGCAAAGGTATGACGCAGATCGTGAAGTCTTGGTCCCTGACCTTTTCCACCATGGGAAATCCCCACCACTTTAAGATAAACACGGAATTTTCCATAGATCGTATTCGGGCTGATCATTGTATGATCCGGTGCCATGAAGAAATAATCTGTATCTTTGTCCCACCAGATTTTATCAGCATATTTTTGACAGGCCTGTGTAAGGGATTCGGACATGGGGATCAGACGATCCCTATCCATCTTGGCTCCTTTTATTGTCAGGATACCATCTGTGAGATTTACATCTTTTACCTGCAGCTTTAGAGCTTCAGAAACACGTAATCCACATCCATACAGCATCCTGAAAATAACAGGCAGACAGTTTTGTATGTTTCTTCTGTCATCACAAAATTTAGTGTTATCAGCAGCTGCAAACAATGCAATTATCTGCTCATGCGTAAAAATATATGGAACAAAGGAGGCAGTCCACATACCACGTTGTTCAGGTAAAAAATATACCTCATAGCCAAGAGTGTACAGGTATTCACCAAACTGCCTCACACATGTCAGTCTGTGGGCACGGCTTTTGCCTGTCTCCCCTGCTCGGGGAGCTATCCAATCCTCTGCGAGTTTTTTTGTGATACAGACTTCCGTCAGATCATAATCGTTGCTGAATCTGCAAAAACGGGACATTACTTTCTCCTCGGATTGATATTTAAATCCAAGATTTCTTTTGAAAGATATGAAATTTTCTGCAAGTTCTTTAAATATGCCGCTCATTTCAGGTGCTTTATGCTCAGTTTTCATAACCGGATACCTCCAATGCACAGTTTCTAAGCTGTTCAATATCAACCCTTAGATAAGCCATGGTGGTTTCAGTACTTGAATGTCCAAGGATTTCGGAAATGACCGGAAGAGGAATCCTGTTTTCCAGAAGTCTTCCTGCCAGACTATGTCTCAGTGCATGTGCACCGTGATGACGCCCTTCCGTTTTAATTCCAGCTTTTAAAAGATGCCTGTGGACAGTAGAGCCGACAGCAGATGCTGTAAATTCATGTATAGGTGCCCTGTGTCTGACAAAAATATGATCCGAATTACAAGTCGGACGACCGTATTTCATGTATTCGATAATGGACTCACCTACATCTTTCAGAAGAGGCAGTTCTATTTGTTTTTTTGTCTTAACCTGATAGAAACTGATTTTATTTGTTTCCCAGTTAATGTTTTCAAAACGTAGATTTGCCACATCACTAGCTCTTAATCCGAGCCTTGCAATCAACAGGATAATTGCATAATCCCGCTTACCGCCGGGATTGCCGAGATCGATCTCCGCTAAAGTTTTTGAGACTTCTTCTGCTGTATAAACAGAAGGAAGTGTGCTGTTTTTGTTGTAATGAATGCAGGGGATCCTCTTATAGGTATCCATGTCATAAAAACCATTTTTAAAGGAATATTCCAGAAAAAATTTTACTGCTCTAAGTGTTGCAGCTGCAGTCGGTTTTGAAAAACAGGATAACGCTGCGATAAAATCATAAATTACAGAAATAGTGATTTTTTCAAATGAGCAGCATCCTTTTCCTTCCAAGAAATCAAAAAATCTTTCCAGATAAAGCTGTGTTCGTAGAATACTGTCTTCCTTGATGTTTATGCTCCTACGATATTTGTTGTAGCCTTCTACTGCCGGAAGAAAGACTTCCGGGAACTGGTATTCACGCTTACGTTCTTTGATCATAACGGAATTGTTAAGCTTAAAATCTGAAAGCATTTCCATGAATCTTAAAAAACATGGTTTCTTATCTCGAATGCCACTTGAAAGATGGTAGTGGTCTTCAAGAAATGACAACGCAAGATCCATGGAAAAATAGATTTCATTTTTTCCTACAGCATAAGTTTTTAACTGATTTGTGATGCACTTAAAGGAGTACACAGTTCCTTTAGAATATTTTGCAGCAACAAGCCAGTCATAGGTCTGTTGGATGAGTTTGTCCAGTGTTTGTTGTTCTTCCATAATTACCTCCATGATATTTATTGACCGTGGTCTATAATAATCATGAAGTTTTATGCAAAGTTGCACAATCAGAAAATGACAGATTTATGGGATGTGCGGCTATGAACTTTTCATAATAACTTACTTTCCATAACCTACTCCGCCTTTCTGATTGCAGATGGCAATCGTTTTGCAGTTTGACACTTCTTGCGTCCTCCTTTCCTGAAAATTCATAGCCATTGTAAAATGACTATGTACCTGACCGTTTCATTTCCTAAACGGTCGTGGCAATATTTGTTCTCAACATCCCTTGCCGAGCGTATCGCTCATGGGAAGCCACTAAGGAACAGACTGCTGATCTGTATCATAGGATTCTAACCTCTGCCGGGTACTCCGCCAGCTCCTTAGAGAAGTATCATTATCTTTCTGACTGTCATCGCCATGCCAGGGGCAACCTGACACTCATACCGGGAGTTCTCGCTGTTCTGCAACTGCAAAAGTTATGGCGTACCCGATAAGGTGGCTATCATCAGAATTAACGTCTTAGTGACCTGTATATTCAGTTTTAAATTTCAAAGGAAAGCGTTCCATTTTGTTGATTGGAATTGCTCCCTTCACTCATTTGGACAAAGGGGTATGAAATGCACACCCAAAATCTCAGTTTTTCTAAAAAAATTTTTAAAAATATTTTTTGAGGGGATTTTTAGATGTCAGATAAGTAGAAAAAAACTCAAATCCTGTGTATAATTAGAAAATAAAGATAGAAACAAATCGGGAGTTTTAAAGGAGAAATACTATGGGATTATTTGGTAAAAGCAAAAAAGAACGAGA
>ERZ840517.1886-NODE-1886-length-20768-cov-11.059093_pt1 | contig 20768 bp, 19 predicted proteins | sample MGYA00519876_ERZ840517 | MGnify/ENA primary metagenome ERZ840517 (study PRJEB31850, sample SAMEA3708882) | human gut metagenome | biome: human gut; feature: human-associated habitat; material: faeces | place: China | collected 2014 ... | reverse complement strand
AAATCGTGTAACGTGTCAAAAGCGTTCTGGGGTTCGAATCCCCATCTTTCCGCCAAAATGCCCGGAACCGATGGTTCCGGGTTTTTGTTTTATCGGTCAGCGGGCCTGCCCTCTTCGTCCGCTTCGCAGACCGTTCTCCCAAAGGGAGAGCCCCTGGCAGACCGGGCAATTCCCCGCTTTTTACAACGGCAGCCGGACTCCGCGTTCGCGGGCAGCGGCTGCAAACAATGAGGCAGTTGAATATGCGTGTTGTGATCGCCATGCCGCGGATGAGCACCGACCCGGAGCCGACCGTGGCACAATCCAAATACATGGAAAGTCTGGCCCGCGCCGGAGCCGGGATGCGCTGGGTCGAGCTGAATGACCCCGAACAGGCAGTGCAGGACGCCCTGACCTGCGACGGCCTGCTGCTGCCTGGCGGCGGCGACATGGACCCGAAGTTCTACGGGCAGGAGCGCATCCCCGCCTGCGGCGAGCCGAATCTTCTCCGCGATGCAGCCGAGCCGCTGCTGCTGCGCGCCTTTCTGGCCGCAGACAAACCGGTGCTGGGTATCTGCCGGGGCATCCAGGTCATGAATGCCGTGCTGGGCGGCGACCTGTATCAGGACATCAAGCCCTTCGAACATCTGCCGCACAACGGCCACTGGGCCAAAGTCCACACCGTCACCGTCCGCCGGGGCACCCTGCTTTCCCGCATTTTGGGGCAGGACACCGTGCTCGTCAACAGCCAGCACCATCAGGCCGTGGACCGGGTCGCCCCCGGCTTCACCCTCGCCGCGCTGAGCGAGGACGGCATCGTGGAGGCCATCGAAAAGCCGGACGCAAGGTTCTGCCTCGGCGTCCAGTGGCACCCGGAATGGCTCAGCGATGCAGATCCCGCCATGCAGAGCCTGTTTGATGCGTTCGTGAACGCCTGCTCAAAATAAAGGAGGTTTTTCCATGACTGCTCCCAAAAGCAACAAGCGGGGCCGTGCCGCCCTCGTGGTGGTCCTCTGCCTTCTGGCGCTCTGCCTGGCGGCAGGCGGCACGGTGTACGGCCTGCTGTCCCGCAAGGTCAAGGCCATTCAGGCCGGGGCGGACTTCGATTTCCGCTACACCGTCACCTCCACGGCTTCCCGGACGCCTGCGCTGTACGGGGTGCTGGAACAGGTCGGGGCTACGCAGGGCACCGTCTCCGGCCAGTATGCACCCGGAAAAATTCAGTTTGCGCTGACCTCCCAGAAGAGCGGTTCCGCCTTCACGCGGGTGTACATCGACGCGAACGAGACGCTGTACGACGCCGGGCAGCTCTACACCTACCTGCGCGGGGAGATCGTGGCTGCGGCCCCGCTGGCCGGGCTGGTGCTACCCAACTGGTCCATGGGCAGCTACATCTCCCAGACCCAGCTGGCTTCCCTGCTGGGCGTGGAGCTTTCCGCCGTGGAGATGCAGGACATGACGAACCTGACACTGGGGCTTGGAGCCCTGCAAAAGGTCACACCCGCCGGGGCGCTGGACGGCTACACCTACTACCAGCTGCCCGCCGGGGAGACCGACCTCACCTGCATCGTCGGTCTGCCGCTGAAGGAATTGTTCTCCGGCACGACGCCGCTCCACATCCTGCTGACCATCCCCGAACACGCAGTGAACGTCTCGCTCAGCGGCACCGTCACCGCCGCTGAGACCGCCGTGGTGGCCCCCACCTCCCGGATGAGCGACGCCGATGTGGATAACTTCGTCCAGCTCCGTCAGGCGCTGGAAAAATTTGCAGAAGTGCTTCACAAAGCCGCCTCTTAAACAGCAAGAGCTGCTGCACCCGCCGTGCAGCAGCTCTTGCTTTCTCTTTTTATCTTATCGGTCCAGGATGCGGCCGTCGATGGAGAAGGTCACCACCTGCCAGGGAATGAACTTGCCGCTGTTCTTCAGGGCCGTCACGGCAGCGTGTTCGAGGCCGCCGCAGCAGGGCACCTCCATGCGCAGCACCGTCACGCTCCGGATGTCGTTCTGGGAGAGGATGGCCGTCAGCTTCTCGCTGTACTCCACGGCGTCCAGCTTGGGGCATCCGATGAGGGTGATCCTGCCCTGCATGAACTCCTGATGGATGTTCGCATAGGCGTAGGCCGTGCAGTCTGCCGCGATGAGCAGCTTTGCCCCGTTGAAGTAGGGCGCGTTCACGGGCACGAGCTTGATCTGGCAGGGCCACTGGCCCAGCTGGGAGGGCATCGCGGTGCCTGCCGCAGGGGCCGGTGCCGCTTTGCGGTCGAACTGGTGCATCTGGTGGCCGGGGCAGCCGGAGTGTGCCGGGGCAGCAGCGGCAGCGGCCTTTTTCTGCTTGTTCTCCAGCACGGCCTGCTCGTCATACGCCGCAGCCTCGCGCTCTTCAAAGGTGATGGCACCAGTGGGGCAGCCGGGCAGGCAATCGCCAAAGCCGTCGCAGTAATCGTCCCGCATGAGTTTGGCCTTGCCGTTGACCAGGCCGATGGCCCCTTCGTGGCAGGCCGTGACACACGCACCGCAGCCATTGCACTTTTCCTCGTCTATGTGAATGATTTTCCGGATCATAAGAGAATCCTCCTTGCTTTTTCTGTGCACAGTATACTATAATGACAGCAAAGATTCGGTTGTTGTAACCACAAAGAGGGATTTTTATGGACTATCACTCGATTTTTCTGTTCCAGGGCCTGACCGAGGCCGACATCGACCAGATGGAACGCGGCCGCTGCCTGCGGCGGAAAGCCTTTGCCCGCCGCCAGACCATCTTCCACACCGGCGACACCGTGCATGAGATCGGCATCGTACTGCGAGGTGCCGTCCACATCGAAAGCATCGACCTCTGGGGCAGCAAAAGCATCCTCAGCGAGGTGGGCGAGGGGCAGGCCTTTGCCGAGACCTATGCGTTCTGCGGGGAGCCGCTGATGGTGGATGTCCTCGCGGCGGCAGACTGCGAAGTACTGTTTCTGAACACAGCTGCCCTTTCCCGCCCCCACGCCGAGCACAGCTGGCAGGACCGCCTGCTGCGGAATCTGCTCCGTGTCTCTATGAAAAAGAACCTTGCCCTCTCCCGCCGCATCCTCTGCACCGCCCCCAAGACCGTGCGGGGGCGGCTGCTGACCTATCTGTCCGGCCAGGCCGTTCAGGCGGGCGGCATGGAGTTCGACCTCCCCTTCAACCGCCAGCAGCTGGCCGACTACCTCAACCTTGACCGCAGCGCCCTCTCCAAGGAGCTGTGCCGGATGCGGGACGAAGGGATGCTCACCTTCCGCAAGAGCCACTTCGTGCTCCGGCAGCTGCCGGAGCTGCTGTGAGTGCCAAACGTACAGAAAAGCGCGCAGAGCCGTTTCCCCCGCTTCGGGAAACACGCTCTGCGCGTTTGTTTGATGTTCGGTCTTACTGGCCCATGTCCGCGTGTTCCTGAAGCCACTTGCCGCCTTCGCCCTTGCCGGTCACCTGGCTGTAGGTCACGTTCGTCAGCTCTTTGATCATCGCATCTTTTTCTTCTTTGTACTCTTTTTCCGCAGCATCTGCAATGCTCTGGTCGTAACCATTTTCCCGCAGGTATTGGCGCAGCTCCGTAACGATCTCCTGGAACTCCTTGTCGCATTCGCTCTGCAGTTTGGTCAATTCCATCGTCTTCCCCAGCACGATGGAGACCTTCAACGCCAGATTCCGTTCTTCTACGGGGTGCTCCATATATTCACTGTACGCACTGCTTGCGGTCTGATACAGTTTTTTGCTGCTGCGTTTTTGCAGGTTCCGGAGCCGCCGCACATACGCATTGACCTTTGCATCCGTGGTCTCCGTTGTATGTGAGCTGCCGGACAAGGCCGACGTCGAAGACGAAGACGAAGAGGACGCCGCATGAGACGAAGCGGCCGAATGCGAGGACGATGCCGCGTGGGACGACGCCGCCGAATGTGCAGCGGGCTTCGAAGAAGCGGCGTGGCTCGAAGCTGCCGAGGAAGCGGCTGCTTCGGACGAGGACGCACTTGCGTCCCCGCTCTCTACGCTGCTGTCCGCTTCCTCCGAGGAGGCGTCCGGCTCCTCTTCCGGCTGCGGCTCCGGCTCACTGATGGAGTCTGCGGCACTGGCCGCACTGGACGCCGGCACTTCCGCCTGTTCTTCCGAGCTGCTGGCCGCAGCGCTGGCCACAGTCTCGTCGGTGGAGTCTGCGTTTGCGATGTGCAGTGCGAGCGGCACCGCTGCAATAAGAAGCAGCGCAACGGCTACGATCAACTGTTTTGTGTGTTTCTGCATCTTCTATCAGACGCTCCCTTCCCCTGAAATTTCCCGCAGGAAGCTGCAAAGTGTCTCAAGCATACCATTTTGCACCCCGGAACACAACCCCTAAATCGTGAAATTTCTGTTTGATTTTCGTTTTGGGCCGGTCTGCGAGGGTTCCCGGACGCAGCGTTCAAAGGCTCTGCCGCCAAAGTGCAACCAAAAAGAACCGCCGTCTGCTCAAACGAATCCAAAAGCAGACGGCGGTTTTCAAACGAGAAGAGGGAAGGACTGTTTTTCAGGGGGTCAGCGGGCCAGCAGGATGGCTGCGGTCACTTCTTTTGCGTCCGTGCTCAGGTCAAAGTCGCCGCCGTCCTGCAGGGCGAAGCGGATCTCGTACACCTTCTGCGCGCGGAGACGGCCGGAGGCATTTTCCAGCGACCAGCTGCCCGTAAAGGCGTGATACTGCCCGTCGGTGCCCTTGGCGTAGAGCTTGTAGTCGGAGGCCTTGCCGGTCAGGCCGTTGACTCGGATGGCGGCAATGGTCTGGGGGTGGAGGTTATCAAAGGTGACGGTGTGCAGCCAGGTCGCCGGGGTGCCCTGCCCGCCTGCTGCGGCAAATTCTGCCGCCGAAACGATGGTGCGGCGGGTCTTATCCAGGTCCACCTTGCGGTAGGGCATCTCCGGCAGGTAGACGAAGCGGTCCTGCAAACGGAGCAGCTCCTTGTAGCCGGTGGGGCAGTACAGCTTGTTGCCGTCCCGCCCGGCATACATGCCGATGGCCATGTTGTTGTAGCCGTACAGCGACGCGACGTCCACGGTGAGGGCGGTCCTGCCCGTCTCAAAATCCAGCACGATGTACTGCCACATGCCGCTGTCCACATCCTGCACGAAGCCGTAAATATAACCGGTGGCCGTGGAGAGCTTCATCATGGAGGTGTCGCTGAGGTCGTCGCGGCACCAGACGCTCTTCATGGTCCAGCCGTCGTCGGTCCGGATGGTATCCACCCGCTCGATGCCGGGCATGATCATGCTGTTGCCCTTCATCAGCCAGTTGCGGTCGTAGATGTTCTCGTAGCTCTGGATGGAGGAATCGTTGTCGGGTTTGGCGAGGTTCGGGCTGCCGGCGCCGAACCAGTTGCAGACGATGGTGCTGATGGTGCCGGTGCCGTGGTCGTAGACGATGGCGGAGTTTTCCACCGAGACCGGCATATTGGCGGGCAGCTCGTCGATGACGGGCAGACTGGCCACGATGGCACCGGTGTGGATATCCAGCGCCAGCAGGCTCACGGTGTCCAGATTGTCGGTGAAGAAGACCAGGTCCCGGCTGAGGGAGGGCGAGCAGCCGCTGCCCCAGGCCAGACCGCCGCCGGTGGTGGCGTCGCCCTCATGGCTGTCTTTGGCACCCACGCTGTTGTAGCCGGTGTGCCAGACGACCTCCACACCATTGTTGGCCCGCAGCAGGTAGCAGGCCAGGTTCGTCAGGATGACCGCACCCTCCTTGCAGGCGGCGATGCCGTTTTCGGCACCTTCCCCGGCGATGGGCGCATAGACGTGGACTTCGTGGTCGAGGTCGGCCGTGCCTCCCGCCAGGATGGCCTCGATGGCGGCATGGGAGACATAGCCCATCGCGCCCTGCTGGCCCCGACTGGGGTAGATGCGGAAACCGCCCGTCACGAACCAGAGGTTGCCCTCGTAGTCAAAGACGACGGAAAGGAGCTTCTGGTCCAGCGTTCTGCCCAGCACCTTTTCGGCTGCGGCCTTGATGTCGATGTCCAGCACCTTTTCGAACACCGGCAGCGGGGTGCCGTTCTCATCGGCGGCGCGGAGCATCAGGACGTGGTTGTGGCTGGTGGGGCAGACGATGAGGTTCCGCCCGTCCACGAACGAATAGGAGCTTTGGATGACATACCCGCCGCCGTCGTGCCGGGTGGGCGAGAAGAAGCCCCGCGTGGTCACCTCTTCCGCATCCAGGTCCCGGATGGCGAGGCCGCCCAGGAACGGGCTGATGGGGTTGTCGAAATTGTCAAAGAAGATGGCCGGAGAGGCATTGGGGTTGACCTTTTCCATCGCCACATTGACTTCCGGGCAGATGCCGATGGGCAGCACAGCATCCGTAGAGTCGGTGTTGTAGCAGTCATGGTGGATGTTGGACTCGCTGAAGCCCATAAAGGGGTTGGCATCCACGACCTTGGCGGTCAGAGGCTTGGGCGGAAGGGCGGTCTCCGCCTTGCTGCCCAGCAGCCCGGTCAACAGGCCGTTGGTCTCCTCCGCATGGGCGGCAGGTGCAAGGCCGCAGGCCAGCAGGGTGAATGCAGATGCGCTGAGAAAGCTGCGTCGTGTCATTTTCATCGTGTCGATCCTCCAATTTTCCATTGATGTGTTGTCGATTCGTTATAAATTCAGGAGCACATTGGCTCGGAAGACGTTGTTCTTCGTTTCTACGGTCAGATCGCCGTTGTACTTGCGGACGGCGGTCTCGATGGAGACCAGCCCGATGCCGATCCCCTCGTGCTTGGTGGAGTGCAGGATGCCGCTCTGCTTTTTCAGCACACCGTCGTAGCGGTTCTCCACCACGATGCCCAGCATGGCAGGGCTGAGCATCCGGGCCATCACCCGGATCTGCCGCTGGTCCGGCGTCAGCTTCCGGCTGGCGTCGAGCGCATTTTCCAGCAGGTTGCCCAGGATCATGCACAGGTCGGCTTCCGGCATGGGCAGCAGAACGGGCAGCTCCAGCTTCCATTCGATGGGCACCCCCTTCTGCCGGGCCTCGTGGTCGTAGTGGCCCGCCAGCGCATCCACTGCGGGGTTGGCGCACAGGGTGGGGCGGGCCTCGCTGAGCTCGCTCTCGTACTGGCTGAGGTAGTGTTTCAGCTCGTCCAGCTGCCCGGCCTCGGTCAGGCCGGAGATGACGTGCAGGTGCTGGCGGAAATCATGCCGCAGGCTGCGGGTCTGCTCCATGTATTCCCGCAGCTCCATATAACGGCGGGATTCCACGCCCAGAAGCTGGTTTTCCCGGTCCAGCTGGGTGTTCCGGGTGTACTCCTGCGCCACCCGGTACATCTCGTACAGCAGCAGGAAGATGCCCAGCAGCGAGATGGACACCGCCAGCACCGCAATGATCATGATCCGGTTGAGCAGGACGACCGACGGGTCCAGCGGGATGCAGAAGATGAGGAAGGCCGCATAGATGGCCGGCAGCGGCCACGCCGACTGCCAGAACGCTTCGCCGTGATATTCCTGCAAGAGCCATGCGCTCCACCGGACGGCCGTGAAATGGAAGAGGACGCTCAGCACCGCCGAGAGCCCCAGCGCCAGTAGCGCTGTGGAGACCAGATTGGCCTCCTGCTCGTTGCCGGTCTCGGCGCGGGCGTTCAACACCACGGCCATCAGCGAGCAGACGGCCAGCATGACAGCGGAGACCGAAAACAGGAAGGCCGTCTGGCTGACGGTCACTCCCTCCGTCCGCCATCGCAGCAGCCAGAACGAGACGATGAGGATGGGGAGCAGGAAAACGTTACTGGGCAGTTCAAAGATCGTGCACAGTGCTGCACACCCAATGCACAGCGCCGTGAGGGCACCGCCCGCGATCCAGCAGGTCGTTTTTGGGGCCTTCAGGTGGTCTCGCAGTGGGGCCAGGCAGAGATAGGCCCCCGGATACAACAATGCAAATTCGAGAAAGTAGCGTCCGAACAACACAGCATCCACGGCGTTTTTCTCCTCTCAGAACTCCCGCTGCATGTGGCGGAATTGATATTGTGTGAATTGCGCAAACAGGCTGTTTTTATCCTTCAGGCGGACGGGCAGCCGGGCACCGTCCAGCATCTCGATGCAGTCGCCCTCGAACCGCAGCACCTTATCCATATTCAGCAGCAGGCCCCGGTTGCAGACAAGAAAGTTCTCCTGCGTCTTCAGCTGCTGCTCCACCTGCGCAAAGGTGGCAGCGGCCCGGCATTCGCCGTCGTCGGTCACGATCCGGACGAAGTGGTTCTGGGATTCCGCATACAGGATCTTATTCAGCGGCAGCTGCACGGTCTGGCGGGCGATGCGCACCTCCAGCTCCGGCTCCTGGCGGCAGAGCACCCGCCGCAGTTCGGCGGTCAGCTGCCGGATCTTTTCCTCTTTATACGGCTTGAGCAGATAATCGAACGGATGCACCGGAAAGGCTTCCCACACGTATTCCGGCGACGAGGTCACAAAGACGATGAGGAGATGCGGGTCCTTTTCCCGCAGCTGCCGGGCCGTCCCGATGCCGTTCGTGCCCTCCATGCAGATATCCAGAAACACCACGGCATACGGCCCGGCGGCTCTGTGCAAAAATGCGTCGCCGCTCTCGTACAGGTCGCAGACGACAGGATCCCCCCACGCCTGCCGCAGCAGCCGCTCCAGCCGCTGGGCTTCAAACTTCTGGTCTTCAACGATCGCGATCCGCAGCTCCATCGCTACGCTCCCCCCTTGCAACTTGATTGTACCACATTTTTCCGCCCCCTGCACCTGCCTTTCACGCGCGAAACACCCCCTTTCACGCAGAATTGCCCCATCTGCGCCGCCAAAGCGTGTCGAAACGCATTGAATCCGTCCGGTCTGCCCGGTTCCCGCCGCCTTCTCCATAATCTGTATTTTTTCATTCCTTTTTTACATTTTTTCAAAAAAGGATTGACAGCACGAAACCGGCATGATAAGATAACATTTGATTTTGAGAGACAAAGCATGTCGGAGTCTTTTCAAAGCAATTTACCTGGGACCGCCCATCGGGGCTAAGGCCATACGGACAGCCGGGTCCACTGCCGACCGGCGGCATCGCCGCCATTATTGATCGAGTTAAGAGCTCGAATTTTATAAGTTGGTTCCTTTACAGCCATGAAATTGCGCACCCGCTGCGCAGACTTGTGAAACGGTCAATAAGAGTAGTAAAAGTGTAATTGCTATATAGACTCTCCTCATCCCGTCTTTTGGATCCTGCACACCGTCCAGTTCCGGCTCGCCGCCGGGGGCTTTGTGCGCACATTCAAACGCTTTTTGCAAAGCGCAGGTCTGCACCTTTGGGTGTTGGTCCTGCGCTTTTTTGTTTGTCAGGGGATCAGGGACGGAGGAAAAGAACATGAGTGAGAACCGTACACGGTTCCGGCTGGACCAGCGCCGGGCACCCATCTACGAAGCGCTGGAACAGTTCCGGCAGATGCGGGTGGTGCCCTTTGACGTGCCGGGCCACAAGCGCGGCCGGGGCAACCCGGAGCTGACCGCCTTTCTGGGCCAGCAGTGCGTGGGCGTGGATGTGAACAGCATGAAACCGCTGGACAACCTCTGCCACCCGGTATCGGTCATCCGGGAGGCAGAAGAACTGGCCGCCGACGCCTTTGGCGCGGCCCACGCCTTTTTGATGGTGGGCGGCACCACCAGCTCGGTGCAGAGCATGGTGCTGACCGCCTGCAAGCGGGGCGATGAGATCATCCTGCCCCGCAACGTGCACCGCAGCGTGCTGAACGCGCTGGTGCTCTGCGGCGCTGTGCCCGTTTACGTGAACCCAGAGGTGGACAAGCGTCTGGGCATCTCGCTGGGCATGAAGCGGGAGCAGGTGGAAAAGGCCATCCGGGAGCACCCCAACGCCGTGGCCGTTCTGGTGAACAACCCCACCTACTACGGCATCTGCAGCGACCTGCGCGCCATCGTCAAGATGGCCCATGACGCCGGGATGCTCTGCCTGGCGGACGAAGCCCACGGCACCCACTTCTACTTTGGCGGCGGGCTGCCGGTCTCGGCCATGGCCGCAGGGGCCGACATGGCCTCCGTCTCGATGCACAAAAGCGGCGGCAGCCTGACCCAGTCGAGCCTGCTGCTCATCGGACCGAACGTCCACCCCGGCTATGTGCGGCAGATCATCAACCTGACCCAGACCACCTCTGGCAGCTATCTGCTGATGTCCAGCCTGGACATCTCCCGCCGCAATCTGGCCCAGCGGGGGCGGCAGGTCTTCCACCAGGTGGCCGACATGGCCGAGTATGCCCGCGAGGAGATCAACGCGGTGGGCGGCTACTACGCCTTCGGCAAGGAGCTGTGCAACGGCAACTCGGTCTTCGACTTCGACACCACCAAGCTCAGCGTCCACACGCTGGACATCGGCCTGGCGGGCATCGAGGTCTATGACATCCTCCGCGACGAGTACGACATCCAGATCGAGTTCGGCGACATCGGCAACATCCTGGCCTACCTCTCCATCGGCGACCGCCCGCAGGAAGTGGAGCGGCTGGTCAGCGCACTGGCCGAGATCAAGCGCCGCTACCGCACCGACGGCACCGGCCTGCTCAGCCAGGAATACATCGACCCCGTGGTGGCCACCAGCCCGCAGGAGGCTTTCTATGCGCCCAAAAAGAGCCTGCCTCTGCGCGAGACCGTGGGCATGGTCTGCAGCGAGTTCGTCATGTGCTACCCGCCGGGCATCCCCATCCTGGCCCCCGGCGAGCGCATCACGAAGGAGATCCTGAACTACATCGAGTACGCCAAGGCCAAGGGCTGCAGTATGACCGGCCCGGAAGACCCCGACATTTTACACCTGAACGTTCTGGCCTGAGGAGGAAAACATGGAATTTTGGTTTTCGGAATTTCACACTCCGGATGTGAAACACAGCATCCGGGTGAATAAGCAGCTCTACTCCAAGCAGAGCGACTATCAGCGCATCGACATCTTCGAGACCCCGGAGTTCGGCCGGGTGCTCACACTGGACGGCAACGTCATGCTGACCGAGCGGGACGAGTTCATCTACGATGAGATGATCGTCCATGTGCCCATGGCCGTGCACAAGGAGGCCAGGGACATCCTCGTCATCGGCGCAGGCGACGGCGGCGTGGTGCGGGAGCTGACCCGCTATGACCGGGTGGAGCGGATCGACCTGGTGGAGATGGACCCGCAGGTCGTAGAGGCCTGCCGCGCCTATCTGCCCGGCAACGCCTGCCGGATGGACGACCGCCGGGTGCACATCTACTTTGAGAACGCGCTCAAGTTTATCCGCCGGTGCGAAGAAGAATACGACCTCATCATCGTGGACTCCTCCGACCCGTTCGGCCCGTCCGAGGGCCTGTTCACCCGCGAGTTCTACGGCAGCTGCTTCAATGCGCTGCGGGCCGACGGCATCATGGTCAACCAGCAGGGCAGCCCCTTCTACGCCGAGGACGCCAGCGCCATGCAGCGCAGCCACAAGCGCATCGCGTCCACCTTCCCCATCAGCCGGGTGTATCAGGCACACATCCCCACCTTTGCCGCCGGGTACTGGCTGTTCGGCTTTGCCAGCAAGAAATATCACCCCATCGACGACCTCGACGCCGACGCATGGAAGGCGCTGAACATGCGCACCCGCTATTACACTGCCCGGCTCCATGTCGGCGCATTTTATCTGCCCGCCTTCCTCGAAGAGATGCTGCGGGAAGTGGAGGAACACTGATGCAACCCAACGTTGAGACCTTTATCGGCTGCGACAGCAGCTACCGCGCCGCCAGCATCGTGCTGTACGGTGCGCCTTATGATTCCACCACCAGCTACCGCCCCGGTGCCCGGTTCGGCCCGGCAGCCATCCGGCACGAGAGCTATGGTCTGGAGACTTACAGCCCCTATCAGAACGCCGACCTGACCGACTTCGACATCTTCGACAGCGGCGACCTGGAGCTTTGCTTCGGCTCCAGCGAATCGGCGCTGGCCGACATCGAAGCCCGCGCCGAAGAAATCCTGAAGGACGGCAAGTTCCCGCTCCTGCTGGGCGGTGAGCATCTTGTCACGCTGGGGGCCGTGCGGGCCGCCGTGAAGAAGTACCCGGACCTGCACATCGTCCACTTCGACGCACACGCCGACCTGCGGGACGACTACCTCGGTGCCCGGCTCAGCCATGCCTGTGTCCTCCGCCGCTGCCACGAGCTGGTCGGCGACGGGCACATCCACCAGTTCTGCATCCGCAGCGGCGACCGCGCCGAGTTCGAGTTTGCAGCCCAGCACACCGAGATGCACAAGTTCGACTTCACTGGCCTTGCCGAATTGACCGAGCAGCTCTGCGCCAGCAAGGCCCCGGTCTACCTGACCATCGACCTCGACTGTCTGGACCCCTCCTGCTTCCCCGGCACCGGCACCCCCGAAGCGGGCGGCGTGAGCTTTTTGCAGCTGCTGGATGCCATCCGTACCGTGACCAGCGCGAACATCGTCGGTGCCGACCTCAACGAGCTGGCCCCCACGCTGGACACCACCGGCGTTTCCACGGCCACGGCCTGCAAAGTCCTGCGGGAGTTGCTGATCGCGCTCGACAAGGGCTGGCCCGGCTTCCAGGTCTGATGAAACCACGCGCAGGCGTTCGCTCTGCGCTGCGATACATGATAACAAAGGAGAAACCTACCATGAGCAAAGTTCTGATCATCGGCTGCGGCGGCGTGGCTTCCGTCGCCATCCACAAGTGCTGCCAGGTCCCCGAAGTGTTCACCGAGATCTGCATCGCCAGCCGCACCAAGTCCAAGTGCGACAAGCTCGCGGCTGAGCTGGCCCCCAAGACTGCCACCCAGATCACTACCGCCCAGGTGGACGCCGACAAGGTGGACGAAGTGATCGCCCTCATCAAGAGCTACCAGCCCGACCTCGTGATGAACATCGCCCTGCCCTATCAGGATCTGACCATCATGGACGCCTGCCTGGCCTGCGGCGTCAACTACATGGACACCGCCAACTACGAGCCGGAGAACACGGACGACCCGGAGTGGCGCGCCATCTACGAGAAACGCTGCAAGGAGGCCGGTTTCTCTGCCTACTTCGATTACAGCTGGCAGTGGGCCTATGCCAAAAAGTTTGAGGAAGCCGGCCTGACCGCGCTGCTGGGCAGCGGCTTCGATCCGGGTGTGACCCAGGCTTACTGCGCCTACGCCAAAAAGCACGAGTTCGACACCATCGACACCATCGACATCCTCGACTGCAACGGCGGCGACCACGGCTACGCCTTCGCCACCAACTTCAACCCGGAGATCAACCTGCGCGAGGTCTCGGCCCCCGGCAGCTACTGGGAGAACGGCCACTGGGTCGAGATCCCGGCCATGAGCATCAAGCGGGAGTACAACTTCGATCAGGTGGGCGAAAAGGACATGTACCTGCTCCACCACGAGGAGATCGAGTCTCTGGCCAAGAACATCCCGGAGGCCAAGCGCATCCGCTTCTTCATGACCTTCGGCCAGAGCTACCTCGACCACATGCGCTGCCTGGAGGACGTGGGGATGCTGTCCACCACGCCCATCGAGTTCAACGGGCAGGAGATCGTGCCCATCCAGTTCCTCAAGGCCCTCCTGCCCGACCCCGCCAGCCTCGGCCCCCGCACCAAGGGCAAGACCAACATCGGCTGCATCTTCACCGGCAAGAAGGACGGCAAGGAAAAGACCTACTATATCTACAATGTCTGCGACCATCAGGAGTGCTACCGCGAGGTCGGCTCGCAGGCCATCAGCTACACCACCGGTGTGCCCGCCATGTGCGGCGCCCTCATGCTGCTGACCGGCAAGTGGACCACCAAGGGCGTCCACACGGTGGAAGAGTTCGATCCGGACCCGTATCTGGACGCTCTGGACAAGTACGGCCTGCCCCGCTCTGAGAGCCACGCCCCGGCTCTGGTGGACTGATGCGGCTGCGGGACACGCGCCCGCCCTTTGCCGGGCTGGCGAACCTCTCCGAGACCGCGCTGTCTGCCCTGCCCACCCCCTGCTATCTGCTGGACGAAGCCCAGCTGCGCCGCAACGGCGAACTTCTGCTGGGGGTGCAGCAGCGCACCGGCTGCAAGATCCTGCTGGCACAGAAGGCGTTCTCGAACTTCGACCTCTATCCCCTGCTGGCGCCTTATCTGGCGGGCACCGAGGCCAGCGGCCTCTATGAGAGCCGCCTCGGCCGGGAAACACTGCCCGACAAGGAGAACCACGTGTTCTGCGCCGCCTACCGAGCCGACGCATTCGACGAGCTGCTGCACTACGCCGACCACATCGTCTTCAACTCGCCCCGCCAGCTGGCCAGATTCGGCCCGGCAGCCAAAGCGGCGGGCAAGAGCGTCGGTCTGCGCATCAACCCGGAATGCTCGACCCAGGAAGGCCACGCGATCTACGACCCCTGCGCCCCCGGCAGCCGCCTGGGCACCACCCGTGCCCAGTGGGACGCCGCTGTGCAGGCAGACCCGGCCCTGCCGGGCCTGCTGGACGGCCTGCACTTCCACACCCTGTGTGAGCAGGATTCCGACGCGCTGGCCCTGACGCTGGCCGCCGTGGAAGACCGCTTCGGCGACCTGCTGCCCCGGATGCAGTGGCTGAACTTTGGCGGCGGACACCACATCACCCGCCCCGGCTACGACCTGCCCACGCTGGAGCGCTGCATCACCGAGACGCAGACGAAGTACGGCGTACAGGTCTATCTGGAGCCCGGCGAGGCCTGGGCGCTGAACGCAGGTTATCTCGTCACCACGGTGCTGGACACCCTGCGCAACGGCGATACCAGCCTTGCTATCCTGGATCTGTCCGCTGCCTGCCATACGCCGGACGTCATCGAGATGCCCTACCGCCCGCCCCTGCTGAACGCGAGCGACCCCGGCGAAAGGGCCGTCACCTTCCGTCTCGGCGGCCCGACCTGCCTGGCCGGGGATGTCATCGGCGACTACAGCTTTGACGCCCCTCTCACCGAGGGCGACCGTCTCCTCTTCGGGGATATGGCCATCTACACCACCTGCAAGAACAATACCTTCAACGGCATGCCCCTTCCGCCCATCTGGACGATGGACGCCGCCGGCACCTGCCGCGAGCTTGTAAAGTTCGGGTATGAGGATTTCAAGATGCGGGTGGGAAATAGCAAAAAATAAAATATCCCGCATTCAAACGCGCCCCTTCCCTGTGGCAGACCACATCGGAAGGGGCGCGTGGTTTATGATGGAGCTCACATAACAAAAACACCCTTCCTCTCACGGAGACCCGCAAAAGGAAGGGTGTAGAACTCAAGTTCCTGTTGTCGCACCTACCACAGCATGTTCGTACCAGAAAGGTCAACACAGGCTGTTACTCAGCACGGCATCTCAAGCACTTTTGAGCGTAGAGCTGTGATTAGCAGTTCTCAGCGAAGTACTTAATGGTACGGACCATCTGAGAGGTGTAGGAGTTCTCGTTGTCGTACCAAGACACGACCTGAGCCTGATAGGTGTCGTCGTAGCTACGCTAAATTTTCACACATTTTTTGTGATCGCTCATAATTTCGAAACAACAGTTACAGTACTACAGCATACCGTTGTCGTACCAAAACCGGCTTGTTCGTACCAAAATTATATCACGTTTTAGCGTCATTTGCAAGGTCTCCGTCAATTTTACATCCGGCCTGCATTTTTCTCATATTTAAAAGTCTATTTTCATGGAACACATCGTTCGGAGCGTCCGGGGCCCGGAGCACCGCCGGGGCGTTTGCTCTGCCCAGATGCGCTCCTCTGCTGCCTCTTTTGCTAAAATTTCACCGGAAGTGATTTTAGGGGATGGTGTGGGAAGCAATACTTTTGTTCGATATGAAACATGTATCAACTTATGAGCCGACAGTTACATATATAAGCACCCGCATATCAGCTCTTGGCAACACACCCGCACTTATTCATTTTCTCCTTAACCTTGTCTGGCACGTCAATCAAGCCAAATCGGTAGAACATCCCATAGATGTAGGTCACGCCCCGAATATCACCCAACGCTTTCGGACGGTCAACTACTGCTCCGATCTCTTTTACATTGCCCAGCGCCAGCAGCACCGAGCTCCACGCCAGACTTTTGCTGTTCTCTCGCCTGTCAATCCAGAGCTCTTTTGTGTATTCGCCACTTCTGCCTTTTCGTATTTCATAAGAGAATGGCAAGCCGGAATAGGTCTTAAAACGCACTTTTTGATAGATCAGAACCGTCTCCCACAGATGCTCCTCTGTCGGCGCTGCTCGCAGCTTCTTTACTGCCCTGTATCTTCGTTGCCGCTCTGCACCCACGCTGATCTTCTCTGTTGAGGTTATGCTTGGGAAATACACGCCCTTTTCATACGGCAGATACGAAGTGACCGAGGCTTTAGAGAGCTTGAGCTCTGATGCGGTGGAGAGGACTGCGTCTTTATAGCTTTGGGTTTCTCTATACTTATAAAAGGTGTGCTGCACCATCTCCGCTATGTCTGACTCGTACGCCCCGGCTGTGATGAGCAGCTTGCGAACCTTGATAGGGTTGAGGGACAGGGCGTCTGCGATGGCCTGCAATGACATCTCAGAATTATAAAGCACCACCGCAGCATCCAACTGTTCTTTCAGCTTTTTCCCGGCATTATACTCAGGCTTCAACTTCTTTCGACCGCCGCCAGGCTTCCGGGGTTTATATGCTCTTATCTCTCCCATGATTATTCATGCAGCTCCAGCGGCAGGCCATCCGGATCGTGGAAGAAGGTCATCTTTTTGCCAGTATAACCATCCACACGGATCGGCTCACATTCAATTCCAGCCTCTGCAAGCTCATTCACTGTCTGTTCCACGTTATCAACGCAGAACGCAAGATGGCGTAGACCACAGGCTTCCGGACGGTTCACACGCTTCGGCGGGTTTTCCTCAGCGAAAATCTCCAGCTCTGTGTGCTCATTAATACGAAGATCCAGCTTCCAATCCTTACGCTTCGGGCGGTGGTTTTCTCTGATGACAGAGAAACCCAGTTTGTTTACATAGAAATTCTTTGCAGCTTCGTAGTCAGATACAATAATTGCAATATGATGAATTTTTGATAAATTCATTTTCATACACTCCATCTCTTTTATTACTGTCACAAACTATACGACGCACTCCGAATACACCGTGCGAACTTTCGGAGTTCAGTCCACACGGCATATTACTTTATTTCAGCTTTTCGAGAATCTCATCTGCCGTCATACCGGATGTCAGCAGCTTTTTCAGCACAGCTTCAGCCTCGACCTTCTTAGCAGCTTCGGCGGCCTTCGCCTCAGCGGCTTCCTTCTTGGCCTCCAGCTTTGCGATTTCTCTTTCGGTCTGCTTGATCTCCGCCTTCTGCGGCTTTAGACTTTCACGCAGGGACTTTATATCGGTTTTCAGCTCTTCGATCTGAGCGACAGTCTTGGAAAGACCTTCTTCGAGCATCTCCTTGTCTTTCTGCAACTTTGCAATCTGAGCATCGAAATCTGTAGATGCGGTAACACGGTTCTTGCTTCCTTTGGTTCTGGCCATAGGATGATACCTCCGATAAGATTATGTAAGTTTTGATGTTAGTATAAACGCTCTGTTTATGAAGACCTTCTCAGTCTATCACGCATTGTATGGGTCAAATGATATTCCACAATCATGAAGTTCTTTCATGACCTGATTTTTCCAATTCGCATCACTAAAGTGGATGTATATAACACCAGATAAATCACCCGGTGTTTCCACTCCATCATCTACAAGTGCTACCACTCGGTTCCGACCAAGCTTATTAATCAAATAACCATGCTCAAAAACGACATTCTGCCTTGCCCTTGGCTTTAAGTCTGCATCGGTTTTAAGTTTTCCCTCATCGCACCCTGTGTACAACACAAGCGAAAAGTCAACATCCGTATTTTCTTCAATTTTCTCGATTATAGTAAGGCCAGCGTTCGGTTGATTGCAAAGAATAACTGGAGTGAGCCCAATTCGTCTCATGAAAAGTTCAACTTCATTCCGCCGATCAACATCATGCCCATGCACAATAAAGACTTTTGTATTTGTTCTCCCCGGCATATCTTTGATATCTCCTTCATAGTAGCTATCTATTGACGCTTTTATTGCCATTAATTTGCCGCACAGAAGATTAAAGCTGGTTTTGTCATGCCATCCTTTAAATTCATTATCAATTACTTCAATTGAGCTAAAGCAAGAATCTTATCTTTCTCATCTATAAGATTTAGTAATTCCTGTTTCATTTCCTACCATTGTCCTTTTTGACTCTATTTGCATCTTAGCCACAGCACCCATGCTGTGTTGCCTGCCGCTCACCGCGTAGAGGTGTGCAAAGTTTCAAGCGGCAAGACTGTGAGGTACAAGCCCCCACAGCCCAGTTAGTGAATCAGAAACAGCTTTGCTTTCGCATTCAGTATTACAGTACTATAAACAAATCCTGTGCGCCATTACTTCTTCTCAAAACAATCCGATTTATCAACCAAAATGCCTTTGTATCCTTCAATTCGAAGGTAAACCTTTCTGCCACTCGATGAAGTATAGTCCTCATCCACCCCATAAACTTCATGCCAATTATATGGGTCTCCCGGTACTTTAATATAATCGCCCGCTTTAAGATTTCCAGCTGCTTCCATCATAATAAACACCTCCACACCTTACAATTACTGGATACTACACTGCACAAGAGTCTCCTTTTTATAAAGATAACCCAATAATCGACCAATTTCAAGCTCCTCGCGCTGGAATCCGCATGAATATATCGTTGTGTTTTAGTTCCACCTTTATGATATTTGGGAAACAACTGCATACGCTGTCAGGATTCCAATCCATCCACCCATCGTATTGCCGAACACATCATCGAACTCTGCGAGGCCAAGTCCCGTAATATATTGGGTCGTTTCGATTGCCACAGACATCACGAAAGGAATCAGCAACACCCACTTCTTCTGAAACCATCTATACAGCCCCGTTCCAAGTGGAATGAACAGCCAGATGTTATTGATGACCCCAACTCTCACAGATTGCTCTTTCAAGAACTTCCCTGCATAGGAAAAGAGGACAAAGTTCGTTCTTGCATCTCCTGACTCACGAAACATCAGTGTTTCATAGAGGATGAAAGCCACATAAACAATCGTCAGTACTACGCTTAAACTCTTCGGAAGAACAATCATCAGCAAACAGACAACGCAGCCAAAAACAACCACCATGCATGGGAAGCCATTCAGATAGTATCCACCGGAGCACTGTACCTGCTGTCCGTTCAAATCGTAGTAGAAATCATCGGAAGCCCTGCCATCAACCTGCGTTCTGACAATAGTAGAGTATCCATCGCTGAGTTTTATTGGATTACTCTCTGCGTCAAGATATGTGATTACCATACTCGTTTCATCGTATTCAAACGATAATCCGTAATAATCCCCATACCTTGCCACAGGGTCTCCGTTTGCATCAAGATAACGTTCCTCCACAACTCGACCGTTATCATCTCGCATTCTACACACAGTCGCATAGCCCATATCAATAGCTTCTGTGATTACTCCATCAAAATTCACATAGCTTGTGCTGGTCACGCTTCCATCTACGGTTTCTCGGATACTCAGCTCTGAGGAAGTATATCCTGCATCGTGGTCAACATCCGCATCAGGCAGCAACGCCAAGATAGACAGAAGAACCACAGATGCAATCAGCAGGATTCCGAATCCTCGTTTCAGGTTTGCACTCAAACTCCGTAGCCTCTGCTCTTGATGACCTCCACGACCTGAGAAACGTACTTCTGGCAGGTGTCGTGGTCAGGGGCTTCCACCATCACACGCACGACCGGTTCCGTGCCAGACTCACGGACAAGGATACGGCCAGTGTCGCCTAGTGCCTCGGCTACGGCCTTGACTGCTGCCTGCACTGCTTCGTCATCCTGTGCGGCCTTCTTGTCAGTCACACGAACGTTCTCCAGCACCTGCGGGTAGATCTTCAGCGGCTCAGCCAGCTTGCTCATGGGCAGCTTTTTGGCCAGCATGACTTCCATCATCTTCAGACTGGTCAGGATACCATCACCAGTGCTGGCATACTTGCTGAAGATAATATGACCACTCTGCTCACCGCCAATACGGCAACCGTTCTTAGCCATGTACTCATAGACGTACTTGTCACCCACTGCAGTCTTGGCGTAGCCGATGCCCTTTTCATCAAAAGCCTTATACAGGCCAAAGTTGGACATGACCGTGGTGACCACGGTATTGGTCAGCAGTTTGCCCCGCTCCTTCATGTAGCAGCCGTAGATGTACAGGATGTGGTCGCCAGTGATGACATTGCCCTTTTCATCCACACACAGGCAACGATCAGCATCGCCGTCATAGGCAAAACCGATGTCCAACCCCTTCTCTACCACGAACTTCTGCAGACCCTCAATGTGGGTAGAACCAGCATTGTTGTTGATGTTCAGACCGTTGGGCTGTGCATTGATGACATAGGTATCAGCTCCCAGAGCATCGAACACAGATTTAGCGATGTTCCAGGAACTGCCGTTAGCGCAGTCCAGACCGACCTTGACACCCTTGAAGGAATAGATACCAAGGCTGATCAGATAGCCCATGTAGCGGTTGCGGCCGGACACATAGTCCACCGTGCAGCCAATGTGTTCCCGGTGAGCGAAAGGCAGCTCCGGCCAGTCCTTATCGAACACATGGAGCTTTCCGTCGATGTAATCCTCGACTAACAGCAAGATTTCCTCTGGCATCTTCTCACCATAGCAGTCGATCAGCTTGATGCCGTTATCGTAGTAGGGATTATGGCTGGCAGAGATCATAATGCCACAGTCAAAGTCATCCACGCGGGCGATGTAAGCCACAGAAGGGGTAGTAGTGACATGGAGCAGGTAGGCATCTG
>ERZ840517.1885-NODE-1885-length-20775-cov-2.755888_pt1 | contig 20775 bp, 8 predicted proteins | sample MGYA00519876_ERZ840517 | MGnify/ENA primary metagenome ERZ840517 (study PRJEB31850, sample SAMEA3708882) | human gut metagenome | biome: human gut; feature: human-associated habitat; material: faeces | place: China | collected 2014 ... | reverse complement strand
GTCTCATCCGTTTCCGTCTCGCTGTACAGCGTATCCTTCATCTCGTCTGTAATCTTACCTGTTTCTCCCAATATCTTATAAAGGGTCTGCCTGCTATGGTAAGCCAAGCTGGCTGCCAAATCATCATCGTCGTCCAAAGCATTCTGCGCGTCCGTAATCAGACTTGCCGGCTCGGCACCCAACTTTTCTGCCATAGTAGCAAACTTCGTAAGACGGTAGGTCAGGGCATCCACACAAGACTGGATGTTGCCCACCTTGGCAGCTATGTCTTCCAATTTCTCTATAGCCTCGGACAAAGCTTCATCTTCCAGATCCAAGGAAGACACGCCGTCATATTCTTTCAACAGGTTTTCACCCTCAATATATTCATCAGCCATCACATATTTGGAAGCCGGGTCTATCTTGGCCATGTTGTCGCGCAAAGTCTGCATGTCTACATCATACGAATCCACATTAGCTTGGCGTGCCAACATCTTACCACACAAGTCATACAACTTCGCATTCATTTCCTCTATGGCAGACGGGCTGTTGAACGTACCATTCTTGGCTGCTTCCAAAGCCTCGGACAACGCGGTCTTGGTCGTACCGTTGTAGATTTCATTCTCCACAGCCGCAGCCACTACGGTCGCACTGTCTATGGCAGTTGCCAACAGAGCCTTATAATAGGCCGCATCGGAAGGTTTGGAAACCAATTCCACAGCTCCCAAAAGGAATTCGTGGAAACCACCCTCGCTCAGGCAAGAGAACTTCAACATGTAATAACCCTCTTCTCACTGGAACATTTTGAGCCCCCTCCACGCTCGGCTTGGCTTCCACACCGTTGAACCGGGCTACCACCTCACCTTCTGCATCCGGATTGTTCAAATCAATCTTTTCGAGAGAGAAGTCATATTTCGGGAACGTACCATCGGCAAAACCTTTCCATGCCGCCATACGGAACGAGACCTGATATTTACGCGGCGTCAAATGGAGAGCCACACCCGGATCCATTTCCGGATCCAAAGTCCCGTCGGGCATCACATAGTCTTTCACTTGTTCGCCATAAGTAGCCGTACCTACCGTACCGCCAGTAGCACGCCAATAAAGTCCCATACCATTAAAATCACCGGTATAAGGACCCTGCAAACGGCATCCTCCACCACCGATGTTACCACCCCAGTTATAATTCCAGACCTCACCGGTTTCCGTCACACCATACTGGTGGATGGTTCCATTATCATTCGACAACCACCCTTTCGGGAAAGTACCGTTGGCATACGTGGCAAAGTCTTTCGCGGCAGAATAAATCACTTCACTCGTACCTGGGTTCAAATCCGGTCCTACGGAGAAATTTATGGTTTGTGACTGTAAAGCCTCAAAACCACTCACTGCATTAGTCACATTAGACACTACCAACTGGTATTCGCCATTCTCCAATGTCCCTACCGATACGACCAAAGTATTCGGGTCGTCCTCAGACACCACAGTGGAGCTATACAAATCAGCTACTTGCACACCATTCTGCATCAATAAAACGGATGCAATTTCCGTAGAAACGGCACGATCGTAGTTCACCTGCACCTCATTGAACGTGGCCGGATCCAACTCGAAGCTATGGTCTTCAGGTACGGAAGACAAGAAATTCGGACCATCCATCAAATAAGACATTTCTTCGATAGTCTCATCATAGTAAATGGCTTCACTCGTGAACGGGAGCACTTTCATCTCGCTCTCTACGTCCATGCTCGGACGCTGGTCGGTAGTGTAAATGAGCGGGCATTCCGCATCTGGTGTGAAACTAACGTGGATATTGGCCCTCTCATCCTCATCTATTTCATTCGCCATGAAGATATACATGTAGCCGTCCTGCTTCAACTCAACGCTGGCCACTTCCATCTCCTGATCACCATTCATCACTTTCACATACGAATTGGACAACAAGTGCACACCGATAGGGTCAGTGCTGGCGGAAGCCAACTGGGCGGCATTCGTGGGATAGCCGAAATCCACCCTGATAGCATCATAATTATACGTGCAGCCTGCCATCGTGGCTTCTTCAATCTTAATATCATCCAGAAGATAACGACCAGGATTGTACATGTTGATGGTCAGGAAATACGTATTAGGAAATGACGTATCATCGCCCTTCCACCAAATCGTGTCGTTCTTCGACGGGTCATTCGGATCATTCACGATGATGTCTTTGATGTTATCGTCGAACTGGTCGAAGAACTTATCCTGCACGGCCTTTCCGGAATTGTAAGCCACGAACGACAAACGGCGCCAATCTCCCGTCATGATACCGTCTTTCCAATCATAATAGTACTGCGTGCCACTCTGCGACATCAATGGTGCCTCAAGATTTTCACGTCCGATAGAAAGGCTGGATTTGATGGCCGTATTGATAGGATCGCCCCCGTCGGCCATCGTAAAGGTTTTGTTGGCCTTCACCCAAAACGACACACGATAGGATTTGCCCTCCTCAATGGGCAAATAGCGCAACTTCAAACCACGGAACCATTGCGACCCCTGTACCGTATTGGAATTGTTCGCCTCCAAGGCATACGTACCAGAATAAGCCTCTTCGCATTTCTCATTCCACACATCCCCCGGCTGGAGATTGATATGGTCACCGTAGAAGTCTGCAAATTGTGCAGAGTCTTTGTGATGGTAGAATTGGTCACCATCCTCAAAACCTAACGTTGCAATAACCTGAGCCTGGGCTGTCAAACCAAGTCCTGCAAGGCCGAGCAACATCAAAAAGTTTTTCTTCCTCATAAACTTCAATTTAAGATTAATACTAAAATTACTATATCTCTTTCTCTTCTATTCTTGTTGGATTTGAGATTCCGGCAGCTAAATTAGCCTTTGCCGGAATCTTTTCCAAAATATTTTGTATCATATACTTTCGTATTTGTAACATCTTTCAATCAGCATTGATTTACAACACATTATAGCATCAATCCAAAGGCAAATACCAATTACTCCGATCTGAAAGGCGACCATAAAGTTCTGTATTGAAACTATCATTCCCAGCGCGTCCGGCTATCTTCCGTGCCAAAAAGTCCGTGTCATCACGCCGGAGTGCTATACGCTGCAAGTCACCAAACCGCTGCCCCAAAAAACTCTGCTCCAAAGCCATCTCATCGCAAATCTTATCCTCTACAAAGAGTATGGAGTCTTCATGAGTGGCCAATCCTTCAGGAATGACATAAAGCGTATCGGCATAAGATTCACCACAGCCATAAGAATGAATTCCCTCCGTATTTACTGTTGTCGTAGAAGTGGACGACATATCCTGTGTAATGAAATTGTAAGGACTCCACGTCAACAAGTTACCTGCGCGCTTTTGTTCATCGGCACTGACATACTTGGACACAGTCCCGTCACTCAAGCCATACTTCAAAATAGCAAAAGCCGATTCGGGCAGCCCCGCACGGTTGTAAGCCTCGGCCATACGAAGATAGATGGACGAAAGCCGGTAAAGAGGGATTTCCGACAAGAAAGACGAGTTGGATGTCACAGGAAAACGGACTACCGTCTGAAAATCTTCCGAATAATCATCGCGACTTGCCGTGTACGTCGTCCTGACATTTGAACACAAACGCAAATCCCCCCTTTCCCGACTGTCATTATAAATCGTGTTCTCTCCCGGAGATATCGTATCACGTAAATTTGTAGTCGGATCCGTATACACCATCACGTAACGCTGCGCCTGCGACAGTTCCAACAACGACTGTGAAGAAGTCATCTCAAAATAATAACGGTTGTCCTCCGTAGAATTAAGGACATCTCCCAATCGGCTTACCACTCCATCATATTCACTGGTTTCCATCCGTATCCCAGCCAAATCGGTAGTACTTGAATAACTCGACGAATGGCTCTTGAATTCGTAATTCCCCCAATAGGCTTCCATGTTTCCAGCCGGAGCCAAAGGTTTGTCGGGATGCGTCAGATAGTCATGATAGTATTGTGCAGCCTCTCGGTAACGCCCAGCCCATAGGCAAAGGTCGCCCAACAAGACACGCACGGGAATGAAATAGCGGTCGTTTCCGGCTAAGGGAAAATCAGTTTCCACGTAAGGTTCCAAATCCGGAATGAAGTATTCACAAACCTGCTTCACATCATAAAACGGATAACGTGAAGGATCCGCTTCCACTTCCGTCATCAACGGTTCCGTAAAGAAAGGTACCTTACCATAATAAATGGCCAACTGCAAATAAGTCCATGCACGGAAAGCTTTCACTGCAGCATACTCCCGAATAAACACTTTCTCCCCACGCAAAGAAAGCATCGTATCGGCATGGGCAATATAATAATTACAGTTCTGAATGATGGCATAATAATCTTCCGGCGCATTGTAGCGGTTGTCTGTAGTTGCCGTGAAGTCAGCCAGTTCTTTCAGGTCGGTCGTGGCCGCTTCAGTCGCGGATGAAAGTTCTCCTCTTATTTCACCGAGAATAATTGTGCGATCGGCTATCACCTGCATCTTGTTCATAATTCCCAAAAGAGAATATACCGTATCGTTGGGTGAATTCAGTTGGGGATTGAAGTCCACCAAACTTGAATCCGTATCCACACAGGAGGTAAAGGCTGCACCAGCCCCAAAAGCCAATACCAATGCCATAGAAAATATCTTGTTCTTTTTCATGATTCGTTTTAATTGAATGTTACAAGTTAATCTTTACGCCCAATGAGAAATTACGCCCTTGGGCCAACAAACCGCGATCGATACCTCTGGACAACACGCTGTTGTCTGCACTGAACTCCGGATCTGCTCCCAAATACTTCGTGAACGTAAGCAGATTATTGGCAGATCCCCATATCGTAATACCCTGCAAATAAGTTGTATGGATGGGAAAGTAATAGCTCAACGTGACATTCTTCAGACGAAGGTAAGAACCATCCTCAATCCAACGGTCGGAGAAGCGGCTGTTACCCGGTGCGTCTAAATAATAGGTACGGGGAATGTCTGTTTCCTGACCTTCATGTGTCCAACGGGACAACATAGCGGTAGTCTGGTTGTGGAAACGTGATCCGCTCTCTAACAGACGGCGTTGATAATTATACACGTCGTTACCTAAAGAATAGTTAAAGACAACGTCCAACGAAAGGTTCTTCCAACGCACGTTAGTGAAAATATTCCCGTAAAGGTCGGGATTGGGATCACCGATAACCTGCATGTCTTTTTCGTTAATCACGTGGTTGCCATCCCCGTCAACGAACTTCATGTCCCCTGCACGGTAATAGGTCTTCGCCCCAGTCTCATCGACCTGGTATAAAGCTGCGGCATCAGCCTCTTCCGTTGTGGAAAAAACCCCGTCTGTCTTGTAACCATAGAACACGCCGGCAGCCGTACCTACCTGTGAAAGCACATTGCCTCCGTAAAGTTCCGTAATAAACGAACCATTCGGCAAGGAAGTCAGCTCGTTCTTATAATGTCCTGCACTGGCTCCCAAACTCCACTTCCAGTCTTTCAAATCGATGACCCTGGCAGACAGGCTCACGTCGAAACCTTGGTTTTTCATCTCACCGCTGTTCTTCCAATTGGTCTTCAAACCACTGACATACGACAACGCACTCAAGCTAAGCAAATTGGATGTCTTACCATAGAAATAATTGAAGTTCACGCCCAAACGGTTATCCAAAAGGGACAAATCCAAACCTGCCGTCCAACGTGCCGTAGTCTCCCATTGCAATTGCGTGTTACCGATGTTGGCCATAGACAAGCCTGTCGACGTATTCCACATCTTCTGTCCCACAAAATACGTACGCGATGCCTGGCTTTCAAGGTCGTCGTTACCCACAAGGTCGAAACCCACATTCAGCCGCAAATAATTCAAGGCACGAGTACGGGGCATCCACGACTCATTGGTCAACACCCACGCTGCCTGCACTGACGGGAAGAATCCCCAAGCATAATTGCCGACCTTCACCCCGTCGGCAGCATCCACTCCGAACTTGGAGCTACCTGCCATACTGAGCGCGGCCGAAACATAGTAGCGCTCACGCCAGTTGTAATCGGCCGAAAGGTAATAAGTCATGTCCACCACTTCTTCTTCCGTACCGTCCGTAGATTTGTAGAGCAAACCATCCGACATGTTAGGGGTCTTGTCGTTACCGCTATTGTACCCCACTTGGGAATTCAGCTGGTAACTCGTACGTTGGTAACGCAAGCCTCCGTGCAAACCGAGCCAGTGCGCCTTGAAACGGCGGGCATAATCGAAATAAGAGTCACTCATGATAACCGTTTCGCGTGCGGCCAAAGCAGAAGCACGGTTCTGCAAAGCCTCGCCCACGCCTTTCACGTCAAAATCGGGCACCCCGTTCATCGGCAAATAGGCATTCTCGTCCGTATTCACCAATTGGAATGCGAAATGCTCTGAAATGCTCCAATAGCGGTTGATATTCCATTTCGGAGTCACGGCTAATGTGATAAGACGGTTACCGAAATAATTTTTGTTGTCACCGTCTCCGTTTTCCAGAATAAACAGAGGGTTGGCCAACGAATTCAAATAAGGTTTGGTCCTCAACACATCGAAAAGGTAATCATCCGCATCGGCCAAATAAGAAGAAATGTTCCCATTCGTGTCAAACGCATACGGACTGAGGAAAGGCGACTTGATCAGGCTCAGGAACCCCGGTGAAGAAATCACGCCGTCATCCAATGTGGCCGGTGCCCCGTCATCACGCATGTCGCGCGTCACATCGCTATAAGCTGCATCGAAACGTACTGTGAGGTTTTTCGCCAACACGATGTCAGAGTTCAGACGCAGATTGAAACGCGAAAAAGAATTGTTCTTCAGCGTGGCATCAGCCGCAGCATACCCTACGGACAGATTATAGTTGGCCACGTCATCCCCACCCTGCACGTTGATGCTATAGTTCTGGGTGAAGGCTTCCTCGTACACATGTTTCTGCCAGTCCGTATTGTTATGATATACATCATAGTAGTAGTAATTCGGATTCGTCTGCAAAAACTTGAAACTGTTATTGGTCGTACCCGTCGTTCCAATCAGTTCAGAAGCGTAGATACGATACTGTTCCCCATCCATCATATCCATCGACTTGGGCAATAATTCATAGCTTCCACCGATAGAAACATCGATTTTCGTAGCCATGCTCTTATTACGCTTGGTTTCGATGAGAATCACCCCATTCGCGCCTTTCGCACCATAAATGGCCGTCCCGTTCTTCAAGACCCTGATTTTCTCAATATCCTCCACCATAATATTCGCAAGGAGGTTGTTGAAGAAACCGTCATGGACGGAAGGAGCCGAAAGCCTCATATCAGTGATGACCCCGTCAATAACCACCAACGGCTGTGCGTTGGTATTGAGCGAGTTCAGGCCGTTCATGAACATGGCCACGCCCATGCCCGGCACACCACTACGCGTAATGGAATGTATATCGGCACCCAACTTGTTTTGAATCTGACCGTCAATACTGATTTCATTCGTGTTATAATCCACAGCTACCGTCCTTTCACTCGTAGCTGCCCCTGAAGCCGTATAGACCGGATTGAAGGTATCGCTGAAAATATAGGCATCCACCGAACCATCCCCTTTGCCGAGCGGCACTTGAAGGGAGTTGTAACCGTCTCCGCGCATCCACAAGGAAGTAACATATTCCGGAACCCGGATTACATAATCCCCCTTCTCGTCGGTCATAGCCGCATAACGTGCGTCATTGAAAGCTGAGACGCTGATACCGGCTGTCGGCTGCTTAGTGGCATTATCATAGACACGTCCTTTAATTTCGCGCATCGGAACTTCCGGCAACATGGGTTTTACCATCTTTGCAGAATCCCGTACCGTAGCCTGAGCAGATTCCTGATCCGCCTCTTGAGCCGCCACCGGAGCTGCCACGGCGGCCATCAGGCAAAATGTTGATAAAATATGTTTCATGGCACTATTCTTCTCTATTGGGTTTGAAATATAAACAATCAAGATACATCTCGCGGTTATACCGTCCGGACTCCATGCGGCTGATACTGCATTCCAATGTCAAATGCACTTTGGCATTAGGCTGGCCGTAACTACATACGGGAATGGTGAACGTACCAATCTTCACCGTATCCACCCGATATGGGTCGTTTTTCACCTCGTCCTCAAAATCGAAGCTTTGCTCTATGCCGTCTACCGTCTCGTAACCAATGGAAGCCTTGAATTTACATGGGCGGAAATTACGGTCGGTAGCATTATATACAGTACGAGGCAACACGACCGCGCAAATGTCATACGTTCCTGACAGCACAGAGGGAATCTGGAACTCCATAGTCCAATTGGATGAATTCGTACGGGGAGAAATCACCAGATACCCATCGGAAATACTGTCTGCGGCAGAAAAACGTGACGCATAGGTGCAATCCTTGTAGTCCGTCATCATGCTTTCATACTCGGCTTCGGTCTTCACCGGATAGAAATATATGTCTTCTGGCTTGAACGGCCATTCATGCAAGTTATAGATTGCCCCGTTGCTGCAAGCCATCGTGTCACGCACGAAATCGGAAGAAAAGATACCCCCGGAAGCCAACGGATTATAGTAGACATGCCTCCGCTCCTCGTCATACTTGCTATATGCAATGGAGCATACGGAATCTTCCATGTGCGCACAACCATATTTGCGGTTATACACCAAATCCCGGATAACGGCCTGATGGGCATACAAACGCTGCAAAGAATCCGCCTGATTCACGCTGCCGTAATTGAAATAAGACAGCGCCTCGTTGTAAACCTTATCCCACACCCGATTTTCGGGTACCAACATAATAAAACTACTGTCTTCCTCGTTTATGCGGTCAAACCTGCCAAACAATATGTTCGTAGTACGCATCACAGAATCGGAATAGACGATGTTGCCATCTACAATACCGCTTTGTATACTGGCATTTTCATCCAGTTCCAATTTCTCATAACCTTTGAAGAAAGAACCGACACCGGAATATCCCGACAAAGTAGTCAAAGCTTCATATATATTATATAAGTAGGGGACTCCACCTGAAAGCACGTGCAAGACTCCGTTCTTCGCCGCTCCATTAACTCTCCCCGAAGCATACGACACACCTTGGAAAGAACCCGGAACTGCATCAAGGTATTTGTTATTGAGCATAAGGACCTGCTTTTCGTCCGTGCTGTTAGTTATGAAATGCGCAATATGATTCTGTACAAAGTGCTGCCCGCACATAGAATCGCCCGACACAGTCTGGCATTCCGCCAACAAAGAGTCCACATTGAACAGCCCGTCCTTGGGAGCCCAAACAGTAAAAGTCTGGTCGCTGGCCAACAAATCTGCGTACGTCACTTTTGTAGGCTTATTATTGCTAAACACATGCGTGGCGCGAAGCACCTTGAGAAAATCACCCAAATCCCCCTGCTCCTCCATCACTTGAAGAAGGGACTTGTCGGACACTGGTCGGCCTTCATTACCATAATGTTCGTCCCACGTATCGGTACACGCCACTGCCGCCAAGGCCACTGCCGCTACCGCAAACATCTGTATTTTATTATTTGTTTTCATATACCTGTTTTTTATATTTACCCTATATCACCTCACATTAATGGGTGTCCTCGGCTTCCACCCCGGCATAGATGCTCTTCGGCACAATCTCGAAATAATTGATAGGCAACTCGGCCTGCGGGTTATCCACTACCAATTTAATCCGTATGTAGTAATCCTTTTCCGGACTCATATTCTCCGTAGTCAAAATCTTACGCAATTTCATCGGCTGTGCCCTCAGGATGTTGGCTCCGCCTTGCGCCCAAGAATCCATATCTTTCATGTAACCACGGTTGCGCATAGCCTTGTCGATGGCACGATTACCTTCCTCGTCGCCCGGAGTGTCTGCCACCCATCCAATCAAGGGATCGATAGGCCAAAGTGTAAAGTCGATGGGCAATCCCATAGGTAACAAGCCATCCGGATCCGTACCAAAATATACCTGTACCTTTCCACGCATATCACCCCAACCATAGGCAAAACGCACCTCATAAGTTCCCTCTTTGGGTACCGGAAGCAACTTGAACGTCACGTCGAATTGCCCCACCATGTCGATACAATCCGCATAAGTCACCATCCATACGTCACGCTTACGTAAAGTCATGGTCGGGGTCTTGCCATGGAAATCCCAACCTTCGACCATCTTAAATCCTGTGGCACGTTCCGTATTTCCACGCGCCCCGCAATTCATAAACTCCGGAGAAAGCGTGGCCGCCATAATACGGATACGGTCATTGAAAACCACATCGCGTGTCTCCTGATTATAATCCAAAACTTGGTCGACATAATGGTATATACCATTCAAAGCTTGTTGATCCACGTCACCGATTTCTGAAGGAGAAAGTACTTTAGTACCCCGAACCGTATAGCGTGGCCCCACTCCCTTACGGTTGATAAAAAGCCCGTCGGACGGTGTGCTCATCTTCATGATAGTACCTTTCAACATCGTGGCATACCAGTCTGTGCAATCAATCAAATCCGTCTTGGCGCATATATTTTTGATGTCACCCGACACGGTCCAATCGTTATAAGCCCCGTAATATGGCAACAAATGGTAAGAAATGAAGCGGTTCAAGGGATTCTTACGGTTCGTCCAATCGTCGTCATACAATCCTGCATCTTTAGGAAACATTTGGTCATACACCTGCTTGGCATGTGCTTTCAAATCATCCAAATCATGTATTCCGTTGGCTGCATAAACTTCGTCAGTCTCCACGAATGCCGTATAACGCTTCATCCGCGTACCGACATAACGCATAGCATATTGCGAACCTCCGGTATGGATGATTATATCCTGATTCACAGAATCTTCACTACAGAAATAAGTAGGGTCGATATACTGCTTCAACGAATCACACAAACCCGTCAACACAAGTGCTTCGTTGAAAATGGAGATAGTGGAATCTTCTGCCAACAAATCCGGCAACAGGAACGACTGCGGCACGATCACGCGGTCAAGCGTATGCACCACACCATTTTCCACAGAATCGTCCCGTACAACCAAACGCGCACTCTTGTTGATGTAATAAATCACATTATTGTTGTTCAAGGCATCCGAATCACAAGAAAACGTCAGATAGCGTTCATTCATGTTTGCCGTCGGAATATTCCCGTCTATCAAGTCCGTTGTGAAATAGGCTTGGTTGATAATATGGTTCCATGACAAGGTATCACATTGTTCCTTTGTAAGTTGGTCCACACTTTGAATACCCAATTCATGAAGATATCGCTCCACGGCCTTATTATTCGGAGCCAAACAAGTATAGCTCCCGTAGGCTGCCATCATGCCATACATACCAGAACGTTGGAGAATGGCTATGAAGTCGCTGAATTCACCGGAACGGTTCTGAAGATAGTCAGTCACCATCTCTCCCGTAAACGTATAATAGTTCTCTGGCAAAGGTTCATCGGAACAAGAAACCGTAAAAGCCGGAATGGCGCAAAATGCCAACACGAACCGTATCAATATTTTATCTATCTTTTTCATAATTCTTATTCAGTTGTGTTTATATTATCATTCTTATAAGCCGGATTCTGTACTAGATAAGGATTGGCCTTCAACTCATTTTCATGGTACGGGTAATAAAGGGCATCTTCTGCGGAAAGACGGATACGGAGCGCAGCCGTGTTCTCGCTGAACTTCTGCATAACCTTATCCAACATGCGGGTGTTGGAACCTTCACGGCGGCAAAGGCGTACCAAATCAAACCACCGCTTGCCTTCGAACATCAATTCACGCTGACGCTCCTCCAACACAAGATTCTCCATGCCCAAGCGCGACGTGCCATAATCCTCAAAAACCAACGTGTCCGTAGTAGCCACACGCTTATTATTGGCCCGCTTCCATACGGCAGACACACAGGAAAATGCTGACCGGTAACGCGCTTCCTGTTCCGGTGTCAACGTGGAACCATCTGCCACATTGCCTGCAAGCTGGACTTCTGCTTCCGCCTTCATCAGCATCACGTCCGTGAGCCTATACACAATCCAGTTTGCCACATTAGCCGTACGCCTATATTCAGTTACCGTAGGTGCCGTTCCGGTCGTCGTATTCGTACGGAATTCAGCCCCTTCGACCACATATTTGCGAATGCTCACCGTGGATTCTCCGGACATGTTCTCAAAAGCCCGGCAGTCTGTCCTCTTAAAATAGGAGTTTGAACCTTCTGCCACTTGGGCATTCAAATACGGGCACGCTGCAAGTTGCCCCACGTTAGAACTATTGTATGCTCCAAACAAATCTTTCGTCAAAAGATTCTCGCGTGTTTCCTTATCAACAAAGATCAGTTCGAAAATACTTTCAAAGGAATTCCCTTTCCCAAAAATTTCCGAGAATGACGTACCTGCATAAGAGGAACCATTAGGAGCCTCTGAAATCAAAGGGAAATCACCATAAAGCTCAACATTTCTTACAAAAGAAGAATATTCCTGAAGCAACTCATCATACTGACCTTTCTTGTAATCAATAATCAAATCACAATAGTCTATGCAACGTTGGTAATCCCCCTGCCACAAATACATATCCGCCAACATGGCATATATGGCATAACGGGTGATACGGTTTATGTTATCATCACTATATTCACCATAAATCCGTATCGCATCATTCTTCACGGCCTCCAAGTCTGCAATGATATGGGCCAACACTTCATCGAAACTGGAAGCCGGAATCCGGTAGTTCTTCGAATCGTCAATAGATGGTTCGGTCACGTAAGGAACGTTACGGAATGTGCGAATCAAATAAAAATAACATAAACTGCGTATGGCCGTAACTTCCGCAATATTAGCCTTCATCTCAGCTTCCGTGTAATTCGGATCCTTTTCTTGCACCTGTGGAGCATAATGGATTACGGTATTGCAACGGTTAATGCACTGGTAAAACGATTCCCACTTTGCGAAACCATTCGTTTCCAACAAATTTTCTTCAGCTATACGGAGGATGTCTTGAGGAGCACCTGCCCCCGTAGTCAAATTATCGGAACGCAACTCGCCCCATACCAACATCCGTTTCAGACAATCACCCGACTCCAACTGCGCATAACAAGAATTCACCACACTGGTCACATCGGCTTCTTCCGTCCAATAGTTCTCCAACACCACTTCATTAAGAGGAACAATGCTCAAAAAATCATCGCAAGCCGTCAGCGAAGAGGCCAATAAAGCCGCAGAGAACAACTTTGTAACTTGTTTGTTTATATAGAATTTCATAACGTAAACATTTTAAATATTAGAAACCTATCTGCACGCGTGCCGTAAACTGCCGCGAACGCGGTGTCTTGGCTCCATCCGTGGCCACACCCATTCCGCCATATCCAACCTCGGGGTCTGCACCGGAGTAATTGGTCAGACAAAACAGATTACTGGCATTCAAATTGATGCTCAACGAAGCCACACCAATTCTCCTCAACAACTTGGGGTCAAGAGAGTAACCCAAAGAAAGATAGTTGAGACGCATGAAAGACGCATCCTCCACAAAACGGTCGCTTCCCAAATAATTGAAGCCCTTGTTATATAAAGCACGGGGAATCTCTGCCAACTGTCCCTCCGTACGCCAACGCCAATTGACAGAGGCGGCCTGATTGTTGTTATTATGCATGGACTCAGCATCCATCCTGGCACGATTTACAACTTTGTTCCCCGCGCGGAAATTAAACTGCGCATTGAGCGACCAACGGCCATAAGAGAACTTCAGTCCCCATCCACCGGTAATCTTAGGCAACGAAGAACCCAAGTAAACGATATCCAACTCATTGATGTTCCCATCATGGTTGATGTCTTCGTAAATGGCATCTCCTCCCTGGAACTCATACAGTTCAGTATTCGTTATCTTGTCATACCCGAATACCATCGGAATGGTGAACCCGGCCTTATCGCGAATCACATTACCGTTCTCGTCACGAGCCACAGGAGCATTCGGTCCACTCACACCCGGCACCTCAACCTCCGAATAATCGGAATATTGGTATACGCCCTTATAACGGAAACCATATATGGCACCGAACGGGTTGTTAAGTTGGACACGGGTCAAGTATGAGCCATTATTATTGTCGAAGTCCTTATTAAGGTTAGCCAATGCCGTGGGTTCCATTTCCACAATTTCGTTTTTGTTGTTGGCAAACGTCACATTGAAACCCAACCTGAACTTACCGACTTTGACCACGTCCGTACCATTGATATTGAATTCCCAACCGTTATTGCGCATTTTCCCGACATTGGTCCAAGAAAGAGACGGGAAACCGGAAGAAGAAGGAATGTTCACATTAGTCATCAAAAGTTTGGATGTCATTTGGGTATAGATATTGAAATCAGCCGTAACCCTATTATCGAACAGTCCCAGATCGAAACCCACGTTCCATGTTTCCTTCTCTTCCCACTGCAAATTACTCAACCGGATATTGCTCGGGTATATGGAATTGGCTCCATTATAGGAATCCGTCGCCGTATACTTCGAGAAAAAGAGGTATTCAGCCCCAGGCTGGCTTCCTACACGTCCCCAACCCGGACGGACAGAAAGCATGGACAACCATTTTTGTGCCCCTTTCATCCATGGTTCGTCCACTACATTCCAACGGAACGACAAGGCAGGGAAAGTACCCCAACGCTTGTTGTCACCAAACTTGGTCGTACCGTCACGACGGACAGAGAAGTCCGCAATGTAACGGCTCTTAAAGGCATAATGAGCTGAGAATGTCATGTAAATGCTCCTCCATTGGCCAGCCCCAGTAGACATTCCAGAAATCAAGCCATCGGCCGTAGGAGACTGTATGCTCCCTGTTGGAAGGTTATACACAGAATTAGACTGCTGTTTGGAATCACCGTCTATCAACTGGAACTGCGCCATCGCCATGAAAGAATGGTCGGCATTCATGAAATGAGGAATAAACGTCAAACGATGGGTCGTCGTGATAGCCCTGCCCTTATGCGCTTCCGATGTAGCCTTGTTGTTATTCTTGTCCGTCCACCCGGCCGTTACCAAACTGGAAGGATAAAACTTGTCGGTATACCGATTCTCTATATTGAACAGCACTTTGCCTTCGTACTTTAATTGCATTTTGGAATCATCCAACCCCAAAAGGTTATAGTGCAATTGGAACTCGGGCTGCATCCTATACAATGTCTCTTCATTCGTGGCCTCGTATGCCAAAGCCACGGGATTCACCAAACTGTATTGGTCGCCATTCTGACGGAACGTGGAAGAAGCTGTCGGCAACATGTGGTAGTAATTTGGGGTATTGTTACCATAAGCATCCTGCTCGTAAATAGACATGTTCGGCATTTTGCGGTAAGCAATATTCAACAAATCACTATAGTTCTTCTGGTTATCCTGATACGTCAGGTTAAAGTTCGTCACAATCTTGATGCGGTCGCTCACAAAATAATCCAAGGCCACACGAGTCGTGAAACGGTCAAGCTCCTGGGCAATGACCGTACCGGTCTGGTGGTCGTAACCGGCAGAGATACGGAACGCAGCCTTCTCTCCTCCACCGGAAAGCGTCACATAATGCTTTTGCAACCAACCCACCTTGGTCACCGCATCCACCCAGTCCGTATTGTTGTTGTAATGTTCATACTCTGCAAACGACGGATCGTAATTAAACTCCGGAATGTCGGACGCAGCATCACTTAATTCCGGATTATAATATGCTTCTTTCATCAACATGGTGTATTGGTCACCATTCAGCATGCGCATGCCTTTGGGTTGGTAAGTCATCGTAGCCGCATAGGAATAAGTCACTTTAGTCTTCCCCCTGACCCCACGCTTTGTCTTAATTTCAATCACACCATTTGCTCCCTGCGAACCATAAATGGCCGTACCTGCGGCATCTTTCAGCACCGTAATACTGGCGATGTCATCCGGATTGACATTCAACAGCTCAGAATACTGTTCCTCAGTGGCCGAAGCGAAATCAAAACCGGACAAGTAATCGCTTTCAAACACATTACCATCTACTACCACCAAAGGTTGGGTATTACCGTTGATAGAACTGACTCCACGCAAACGCATGGTCGTACCGGCCCCCAAGTCACCGGAATTGAACACGATATCCAAACCTGCCACACGACCTTGCAAAGCCTCGTCGATGCTCGTCAGGCTCAATCCTTCAAATTCTTTAGCATCAATAGTTTGATGAGCCACCGACACTTCACGTTCCGGTATGGCCAAACCACTGGATTGTATTACACGTTTCTGTTTCACAACCACTTCTTTTAATTGCAGGTTGCTCTTCAGCTTTATATTGTAACGTGTCCCTTTAATAGGAATAAGTTGTGTGGCATAGCCTACGTACGAAATCTTCAGACGATGCTTCGGATTCACAATGCGGAAAGAAAAGTTTCCATTGATGTCCGTTACACCATGAGCCACGATACGGTTTGCCTCGTCTACTTCGACCACATTCACCATCATCAATGGCTCAATATCGTCAGAGACAGTACCACTAATCATCGTCCCGGGTGCTTGCGCAAAACCCATCAAAGGCAAAGCGACAAACGCACCTAACATAATATGTCGATATAGGGTTTTCATTCATTTATAGTATTACTTGGTTTAACATTTTATTCCATATTCTCTGCTTCGTCGTCTTTTTCCCACATTAATGGCCCATCAATTTGATGTACCACAGCGTAAGATGTCGTATAAATCTCCGAAGCTGAAGCCACATCTGCAGTATTGTATTGGTATTCACGTGCCATCAGGTTGTAAAGGCCACCATTTTTCAACACATTACGCTTGTTTCCTGCCGCATCCTTTACTGTCAGATGACTGTCATCACCCTCCACTGTCAAACGACAGTATGAGATAGTGTTATCAGTTCCATTGAGTTCATAAGCGGAAGTCTCATATTCAGCCTCGGCAATTTTCCCCTGCCCGATATATAACGAATTATCCTGAATGTGATATTTGAGAAATTTTTCAATCTGCTCTGTCTTCTTCTCTTTTTCATCCTCATCCTGTTCTGCTTCCACCTCATCCCAAGTCGGCAACTTACCTTCATCGTGTAAAGCTTGTATAGACTCGTTAGTCGGCACATACACCGTATAATGGAATGTATTAAATAATGTAATGCTCGGACTTGGACAAGCATAAGATGGTGCATCAGTACCGCTTCCTGTCGAAATAATATTTGACATGATAGAGGAGCCTTCCAACAATTCGTAAAATTTCGAAAACTCATCATGTTCTTTCAGTAAATCGGGAACAGATTTCTGGGCTGTCTGTATAAGCGATCCCTCCAATATATACGCCTTACCATTTTCTTCCTGATAGATTTGTGCAACAGGCAAGTTTTTACCATGTTCCAACTGCCATCCTCCGGCAATTGTCATATTAGACTGCCCGGCATTCTCGACAAGAATCGTACCTCCGTCTTTTGTCCTATAATACTTTTCCCCACTTTCCACATCACCGACCACAATATGTGTTTCCAAAATATCCGTCAAACGGTCACGTATCTGAGTCGTTGAAGCTTCACCTATCGAATCAAGCCTTGTCCCAGACTCCACATCATAGTTAAAAATAAAAGCCCGTACTTTCTCTGCTTCCGTCTGAGCCTTCTCGTCATAGTGGAACTCATAAATCTGAGTCTGATTCTTACCAAAAGAACATGGGTCAACATAAGTCAACAGTCCTTGATTCGTCGGAATGAAGAAGCTATAAGTAGAATTTTGCGAATTTAGATATACATCGTAATCATATTGTTCAATAGCCCAATTGATAATATTCATCGTTTCGTTAACCAAAGCCGGAAACGAAACGGATATATAGGCTACCGGACTAAATACCTTATTCGTCAAGTAAACAGCTCCGTTACAAGCGAAGAATACGCTATCCACATCTTCCTTTTTAATCTTCAGTTCGTCATTCGCATCATTCAATACTGTGCTGAATTTACTGGGAACAGAATTTGAAAAAGAATTAAGCATGTTTACGTTCAATAACTTCGAAAGCACTTTATCCGGAACATTCTCCCAAGCCCCATACCTATCTTTCAATACTTTTCCGGCACCATTCTCCCAATATTCTGTAAGTGCGGCATCAGTCGGCACAAGCATAACAGCCATATCTTGTTGCAAAAGTACATCCGTAGAGACACTGGCATTTAACTCTGAATAATATTCATTCCATCCCGGGTCGAATTTTAGCATCGCTTCTACCGGTTCTTCTTTCTGCGTGAGATTCAAAGGCTGTCCTTTTTGTGAACGTTCAGAAAAATAACGTTTCTGAAAAACGGAATCATAACTAGTACCATACAAACGATTATACTCTCGTGTCAACGATTCATCATAATAAGGTGCTGAAAAACGATCCAACATCTTAGAATACTGTTGTGCACGTGGCATTCCTGCAATGACATTAGCCAAATTAGGAAGCGGGGTCATCACATCCCCCATCTTATGTACAAAACCATTCGAACAACGAATGTTTTGTTCTACCATCATCACTCCATTAACATTGGCATCACCCGGCTTACGTTCCGTTGCATAATTAAATAGGAAATTACAATCATCATTGGATATACGACGGTTCTGCAAATAAGCCTCAATGAAATGAATCATAGGTGCTGTGGTCATATCTTCCAAACACGGGATAGCCTTACCTGAATTTTTGTAATATGCCCAACACTTTGTATCCGGCATATCTTCAGGTTTCAAAATAGGCACTGTATCGTATGCCGATGCTGAAGTCAAGCGGCGCATACAGTCACCTTCTGTCGGCCCGGTAGAACTTGACAAGTAAGCAACCTGGCAGGCGTTGTTGATCATCGAACCATAAAGTAACTGCTTCTTCTGTGCCACGGACAAGTCTTCATAACTTCCTACACCCCATTTCCTATTATTATAGAAACGCGCGTAAGCATCATCATCTGCTACAAATAAGGTCTTACTTCCCGTACGGGCAAGGACTTCGGTATACCCCAAGTCATCAATCATCCTCACCACATTGGTGTAATTCCCATTCGACTTCAAATAGTCGTAAATACTACTGCCCAGCCACGCCGGATCTTCATCCATCAAATCGTAGCCATCATTACAGGAGTAGAAACAACCCAAGGCACAGCATGCCAAACCAGTCCAAAACGGAGCGAATCTTCTTCTGTTTTTCCTTGAACTCATATTAGATTATTTTATTAATGTTATTAGTTTCTATATAATAAATCGTCACTCTCATTATCGGGTGCTAAATTACGGGATAAAATGAAAAGTCATTTTCGCCCATGTATCATATTCCTTTTATTTTGTTTCATTCACACAAAAAAAGCGAAAAAGTCTCCTAAGAAAGTCTTTTCCGCTTCAATAACTAAAAGAAGTATTAATGCTCTCATGTTACATTTTCTATTTCCTTTGTAACATTCTTGGTATTTTACGGCAAATTATCCATATCAGCCACAGTATAATTGTCGATATGTAACTTGAACTTCATCAAATCCTCCAGCTTATGTACAGGAGGCAGACAATCGGCCGGAATCGAACGACGGGAATACCGTTGAAAATAAAGTAAACAGGCATCTCGCCACCATTCCGCATCCTTAGCCTGACGTTCAAAACGTTTCAACAGCCTCTCATAACGTTCCGAATCGATATAAGGCCGGGCTTTCTGCCACAAATCCACAAACTCCCGAGCTTCTTCGGCACCATCATTATAAATGTAACACAGATTATCCCACAAAGTCAAACCATTCCGCATTACATATCCCCAAGGTACATGATGGAACCACAGCAAATAATCTTCGGGACAGGTTTCCAAATCTCCATAAAACGTAGCTAACGGTTCGTGATATTGTAACACGGCCTTAGACCCCCGTACCGTACGGTCGAAACCGATCCCTATCGAATCAGCCCGATGGTAGTACTTCGGCAACCAATCCAGACGGGTATTCGGAGGAGCACACCATGGCTCAGGCCCGTAATGATGCCCGAAAGAAAAGATATGATGCAACCCCAACGGCATCATATAGCTGACTGCCGTATCCCATGAACGTAAAAGCAACTGGCGTACCGGTTCGACGAAATGTTCATCAGCCGAGAAAGTCTGCTTCAGAAACTCTTCGGCAATCTGTGCTGCCGACAGTTCGGTATTCCAACACAAACGACCGAAAGCATACCAATTAGCCTGTGCCATATCGCTTCCGGTCCAGTTGACCACATCCCCGATGTTGGCCACTCCTGCCATGGCCGACCGGGAATGAATACCGACCCGATGCTGTGTAACCTCTGCTACTGTTCCTCCTCCATCCCGATAGGTTTCGGCATCTAAACAAGCTTTCCACATCGTAGGTAAAAAGACCGTATGAATGGACTGCCCCAAATACTCCTGAGTTATCTGAAATTCCGGCATAACCTGCGTGTGTTGCATGGCACCGAACAAGGGACTGAAAGGTTCACGAGGTTGAAAGTCTATCGGCCCATTTTTCACCTGTACAATCACGTTATCACGGAATTGCCCATCGAAAGGCATAAACTCCTCGTATGCCTGACATGCCCGGTCGGGACTTGACGCCTGATAAACAAATGCCCGCCACATTACTACACCTCCGTGAGGAGCGAGTATGCCGGCCAACATATTGGCTCCATCGGCATGCGTCCGCCCGTAATCTTGCGGACCGGGCTCTCCTTCGCTGTTCGCCTTGACCAGAAAACCACCGAAATCAGGAATCAAACGGTAGATTTCCTTAGTCTTCTTCTTCCACCACCGCTGTACATCCGCGTCCAAAGGGTCAGCCGTAGGCAACTCTCCAAGGGCTTTCGGGGAAGCAAAGTTCACCGACAAATAAGTCCTTATGCCATATGGGCGCAGCA
>ERZ840517.1865-NODE-1865-length-20905-cov-12.462782_pt1 | contig 20905 bp, 12 predicted proteins | sample MGYA00519876_ERZ840517 | MGnify/ENA primary metagenome ERZ840517 (study PRJEB31850, sample SAMEA3708882) | human gut metagenome | biome: human gut; feature: human-associated habitat; material: faeces | place: China | collected 2014 ... | reverse complement strand
CTGATATGGTATACGACCTGAATGGCACCACCCTGAGCACAGGCGGCGGCAGCGGAATGCTGAACGTGCTGGATCACGGCTTCAAAGGGGACGGCACCACCGACAACCTGGCCGCGTTCAACGCGCTCATCGCCGCGCACCCGGCCGAGACGCTGTATTTCCCGAAGGGCGTGTATGCGTTTTCCGGCAAGCTGGTATTCGACCAGTGCTACATGGAACTGGACAACGCCGAGCTGAAATGCACGGCCAGCACCAAGGTGGACCGGTTCATCGAGATCCGCGGCAAGATGTACCCGCCCGAAACGCCCCAGCAGGACATGTTCATCCGGGGCAACGGCAAAGTCAACGCAAACTTCAAGGCGGACGACTGCATCGCCGTGGCACGGCAGAAATGCACCCTGCTGGACCACATCTCCATCCAGAACTTCCAGCGGTACGGCATCTGCGGCAAATTCAACGACTTGTCTATGACCACCGGCGACGGCCAGACGGAAGCGAACCTCTCGTATGAGCTGATGGTGCGCAACTGCATGATCGAGTCTTCGCTGGACTACCCGAACGCCGTGGGCATTTATGACACCGGCGATTCGATGTACAGCGACACCGTCATCCTGAACGTGAAGACGGCGCTCTCGTGCAACGGCAGCAGCATCTTCCACAACATCCACGCCTGGTGCTTCGATTTCAACTACAGCGACAACGACACCAAAAAGGCCCTGTTGGAGAACACCGTCTTCGCATACATCCGGGGCAACGGCACCCGCTTCTCGGACTGCTACATCGACACCTACCAGAAGGGGTTCCAGTTCGGCTCCGGCCAGTATGTCGTTTACATCACGAATCTCAAATGGTACGTTGCTTCCAATACCTGGCCCACCGGCCTGACGGCCTACGTCTTCCCGGCCAGCCCGGCAGGCAAGACGATGTACAAGGTCTTCAATGCGGACATCAACGGTTCGGGCGTGACCAAGTTCAGCGATGTGGACCTGAGCACACAGACGAACTGCCGCTGGTACGGCATCGTGCACAACCTGAGCGACGCACCGAGCACTTTGCAGTAAATTTTTGAACGCACTTTACGATCTTTGACCGAATATCTACCTCTGACAAACCGTGGGCGCGGAAGATGCCATTCCGCCGCCCACGGTTTTTTGCGGTTTCGGGCCGTTTGCCCCGCCAAATTGCGATGATTTTGTGAATACATATTGCAGAAAAAGAGGGATGATGCTATTATTAAACTGTTTATACATACCTATTATATGGGAATCCTCCGATTCTACTTTTCGCAACGAAAGGCTGGACCCTGTGAAGATCTTATTCGTCAATAAATTTCTCTACCCCCGCGGCGGTGCAGAGACTTACTTCCTCAAGATCGGCGAGGAGCTGACCCGCCGGGGCCACGAGGTCGAATATTTTGGCATGTACGACGAAAAAAACACCGTCGGCAATGCCCTGCACCTCGCCACCACCAATATGGACTTCCACAACGCCGGGCCGGAAAAGCTGCTCTACCCCTTCCGCATCCTCTACTCGTTTGAGGCGAAACGGAAGCTGAAGCAGGTCATCAGGCAGTTCCAGCCCGACCTCATCCATTTCAACAACATCAATTTCCAGCTGACGCCCTCGGTCATCTGCGCCGGGGCGGAATGCGGAGTGCCCATGGTTCAGACGGTGCACGATGTGCAGATGCTCTGCCCCAACCACATGATGATGGAGTTCAACTCCAAAAAGCTCTGCGAAGCCTGCATGGGCAAAAAAAGCAAGTGGCCCTGCGTGAAAAAGCGCTGCATCCACGGTTCGCTGCCCAAGAGCCTCATTGGTGCCGTGGAGGGCACCCTTTACGAGTGCAATCACGTCTATGACAAGATCGACCGCTTCATCTGCCCCAGTGCGTTCCTGGAGAAGAAGCTCCTCACCGTCCCCCGCTTCCGGGGCAAGACGGTGATGCTGCACAACTTTCTGAGCCGGGTCGCTGCGGCTGCCCCTGCCGAAAAGGGGGATTATGTCCTCTACTTCGGCCGCCTCTCGGAGGAAAAGGGCATCGACCGCATCCTCGAAGCCTGCAAGCTGCTGCCGGACATTCCCTTCGTCATCGCGGGCAGCGGCCCCATGGAGGATCTGTGCAAAAACTGCACCCTGCCCAACGTGAAGTACGTCGGCTTCCAGACCGGCAAAGCACTCGAAGACCTCGTGGCCGGGGCGCTGTTCACCCTGCACCTGTCCATCTGGTACGAAAACTGTCCGCTGGCTCTGCTGGAATCCCAGTCCCTCGGCACCCCGGTGCTCTGCAACCGGATCGGCGGCATCCCGGAACTGGTGGAAGAGGGCCGCACCGGCATCCTGAACGACACCTTCACCCCGGCCGCTTACGCGGAAAAGATCCGGGCACTCTATGCAGACAAGTCCCTGCTGGCCGAGATGTCGGCCCACTGCATCCAGAAGAAAGACCGTATGATGACGCTGGAGCGCTACTGCGACCAGCTGCTGGCCCTGTATGACGATGTGGTGAAGAACGCCTGATGAATCGGAATTTTTTCTGTATTATCAACTGAATGTAAAGGAACGACGTCTATGAACGATCTGCTGCGAAAGACCCGGCGCGCCTTCCATCTGCTGCGGGAACTCCTGAAATATGAAACTGCCACCTGCTGTGCTGCCGTTCTGAAGTGCTGGAACAAGGATTACCGGCATGTCTGGCTCGTCTCCGAGCGGGGCCGCGAAGCGCGGGACAACGGCTACCACATCTTTGCCTACCTGAACCGGGAGCATCCTGAATTGAACAGCTGGTTCGTGGCAGACCCCACCCTGCCGGACTATGAGCGGGTGCAGGCGCTGGGCCGGGTCGTGCCCTACCGCAGCTGGAAGCACTATCTGCTCTGCGCCGCATCGGAAATGAAGATCAGCACCCATGTGCTGGGCTACACCCCGGAGATCGACAGCTACTACATGCTCGACAAGCTCCATGTGGTCCATGGCCCCCGCGCCTTTTTGCAACATGGGGTCATCATCGACGACATGAAATGGTATCACTACCCCAACATCCGCACCGACCTTTTCGTCTGCTCCCTGCAAAAAGAACGGGATTTTGTAGAATCCGCCTATCATTATCCAGCCGGTATTGTCAAACGGCTGGGTCTGTGCCGGTTTGACGCCCTGCTGCGCCCCCACGAGACCAAGCGCCAGCTGCTGCTGATGCCCACCTGGCGCACCTACGCCATCGAGCGGAAGACCCAGGCCGAGTTCGAGCAGAGTGACTACTTCCGGCACTGGCAGGACGTCATCTCCAGCCCGGAGCTGGAGGCGCTGCTGGAGAAGCACGGCTATGAGGCCGTCTTCTACCCTCATTTCGAGGTGCAGCGTTTTCTGAGCAGCTTCCACACCGCCAACCCGCGGGTGAAGATCGCGGCGCTGGGTGAGGCCGATGTGCAGACCCTTCTGATGGAATCCGCCGTCATGGTCAGCGATTTTTCCAGCGTACAGTTCGATTTTGCCTATATGAAAAAGCCCCTCCTCTATTACCAGTTCGATGAGGCGCAGTATTGGGGCGTGCACCACGACGTCGGCTACTTCAGCTACCGGGACGACGGCTTCGGGCCTGTGGTCACCGAGCAGGCAGCGCTCTTCCGGGAGCTGGACCGCGCTCTGGCCCAGAACGGCACGATATCCCCCTTCTACGCAAAGCGTGTGGACGCGCTGTTCGACCAGGTGGATGACCAGAACTGTGCCCGCAACTATCAGGCCATCGTGGAGCTTTTGAACTGAACGAACGCGAAGAGCCGCGGCTTGCCCGCAGGCTCGCACAGGAGGGCAGATGCAAAGTTTTATAAAACTACTCTTTGGGGGATATGGCAGCGGAAACTGGGAGTATCTTGCGCAGCATGGAGGAACACAATTCCTGAAGCGGAAATCGGTGCAGCGGCCGTTCTGGCTGCCGCTGCTCTACATTGCCATGATGGGCATCGGGTTCTGGTACCGCGGCATGGGCCTGCCCTGGTTCATGAAGTACCTGGTGCAGGCCGCCGTGGTCGGCCTGGCCGCCTGTTTTCTGCTCATCACCGGAGACTTCAACCGATTGCCCCTCATCGAGGAATATTACATCATCTTTCTCATCCCCTTTGTGATGATGGCGGCGTGGTCCATGCTTGTCTGGTCGCTGGATTTCCAGCAGCTGAACTACATGTCCCGCGGGTGTTCCACCATCCTCTACCACATGATCTCGCTTACCTCGATGTGCGCAGCAGTGTATCTGTTCGGCGGCAAAGCCATCGACTACACCTTCTACGGCATGTGCATCGCCAATGTCTGCATCCTGGTGTTCGACAGCCTCCGGCCTTACGGCCTGAGCGAGTTCATCACTGGCTTCATCGCCTTTGCCAAATCCGGCGGCGTAGACACCAATGCGCCCATCAAAGCGCTGGAAGTCCACGACCTGACCTTCGGGTTCGGTCTGATGGTCCTCTATTACGCCCTCTTTGAAAAAGGTTGGCGGCGGGTCGTCCATCTCACACTGGCGGCGGGCTTCTTCTATCTGGGTCTCAAGCGCATCGCCCTCATCGGTATGCTCGGCGTGCTGGTGATGCACCTGTTCATCACCCGGCTCAAGCCCAAGGGGCAGAACTTTGTGCTCCATTCCATCTCCATCTTCGCCATCGCCGCCTGCCTGTTCTACGTCTTCTTCATCTGGTCGGGCCTGTTCAGCTGGACGGTGGACACCCTGGGCATCGACACCATGGGCCGCAAAGGCCTGTACGAAGCCTTCACCGACCTGTATTCCTTCAGCCCCACGTTCCGCGGCTACGGCATCGGCTGGGTCACGCGGTATATCAGCATCATGAACGCAGCGGGCATCGGCGTCTTTGGCACCCACGACTTCGGCGGGATGCACAACGACCTTGTGACCATGTACATTGAGCTTGGCTTCTGGGGCTTTTCCTTCTGGATCTGGCTCAGCTGGCAGGGCAAGGTCGTCTGGTGCCAGAAGCAGTACGGCACCGAGACCGCTTTCCTGCTGTTGTACTGCACCATTTATGCGTTTGTGACCTACGCGACCGACAACACCGCCTTTTACTGCTATATGAACACGATCTTCATGCTGCTGCCCATCGGCCACGCCATGAAGCTGCTGGATCGAAACGAGGTGATCTACAACCATGCCATCTCCCAAAACAAACCAACCGAACCGCCCGCAAAAAAGTAAGTTCTGGGCGCTGGTCGAACTTCTCTTCCAGGGGCTGTGGAAGCACCGCCTCCTCTACCTGGCCCTCATCCTTCTGGTGATGTGCTCCACCAGCTTTGTGATGTACCACCTGAAAGCCCGCACCGCAAAGATGATGATCGCCCTGAACTACGAGGAAGCCACCAGAGGGCTTTACCCCAACAACACCCGGTTCAACATCTCGCTCATCAAATCGGACAACGTGCTGGACCGCGCCATCGCGAAGGCCGGCCTCGAAGGCCAGGTCACCGCGCAGGATATGGCTGAAAACATCACGGCCTGGGCTTCCAATGTCAACGGAATGCAGCTGCCTTCCGACACCACGAGCTATAAGATCGCCACCACCTACACCATCACCTACGAAAAGAACGACGAGATCGGCCCCCGCATCTCGGCCAGAGATATGCTCGGCCTGATCGTCGAGTCCTACAAAGAGGTCTTCTACGAGGACTATACCTACGTCGAGATGGGCATCTCCCCCGATTGGTCCGAGTGCGACAAGCAGGAGTACATGGAGATCGGCTCCTTCTTTGATAAGGAGTGCCAGAAGCTCCACCGCTTCCTGAACACCAACGCCAAGGAGAACGGCACCTTCCGCTCCGAACTCACCGGCGAGACCTTCACCTCTCTGCGCCAGAAGGTGGACAATTTCACCAGCATCGACCTTGAAAAATACGATTCCTATGTTTTGCAGAGCGGCCTCTCCAAAAACCGGGAACGCTACATCAGCAAGCTGGAATACCAGAACTTTCTGAAAAACATCAGCTACCAGAAACTCATGGCCGAATACCAGAACCGCCTGCACACCATCGAGATCTATGATTCGGCCCTGACTGCCGTTGTTCTGATCCCCACGCTGGACACCCAGAACAACTTCTATATGTCCCGCACCAAGGTCGCCATCGACTACCAGGCCTCGGCAGCCGAGAGCGCCAACGACTCCGCCAACGATACGATGGCCATCATCCAGAAAAACGAGTACGCCATCCGCCAGATGAATGCCCAGACAGCCAATACGCCTTCCAGCGTCGCAACCGCCGAGAGCATGATCCAGGATATGAAGCAGAAGCTGGAGAACCTTATCGAGACCTCCCGGATCCTCAACAAGGAATACATCCGCTACAAGACCAAAAACTACCTGACCATCAGTTTCGAGAAACGTTCCCTGGCCGACGAGCTGAGCATCAAGTGGATGATCCTGACCGGCGGCGTCACGTTCTGTGCACTCTGCGCCTGGGTCCTCGCCAAGAGCAAAGTCATCCGCGATAAGGACAAAACGAAATGAAAAGCTTTAACATCATCCGATATCTGAAAAAATGGTGGCCGCTCATCGCGCTGATGTCGTTCTGTGCAGGCGTGTTCTTCATGCGCTATGCCACCAGCAATCAGGCCTATACGGCGCAGTCCATCATCAAATACAACTACTCCCAGGCCGAGGACGGCAAGACCCCCAGCGGCGGCGAACTGGATGTTTCGGAGATCTTCTCTTCCTCCGTCGTCAAGCAGGCCATTGAAAATCTGGACCTGACCGTCAACGTGGATACCATCCGCTCCGGCGGCACGGTCACCCCCATCGTGCCCGACGATGTGGCCAAGACCCAGGCGGCCAAAATTGAAAAAGGTGAGGACGTGGAGGAATACCAATCCACCGAATACCTCGTCACGCTCTCGCTCAGCAGCAATTACAACACCGAGTACGCCCGCACCATGCTGGATGAGATCCTGAGCTGCTACTTTGCCAGCTTCGGCGAAAAATACGTGGACTATTACACCATCCCCAACAATGCCTCTGCGCTGGACGGCCATGGCTACGACTACCTCGAACAGGCGGAGATCCTGAAAAACACCGTTTCCGAGATCTCCTCCAACCTCATCAACTGCCAGAAATCGCACCCGGAGTTCATCTCTTCCCACACCGGGATGTCTCTCTCGGACCTGCTCGATGAGTACAACTACGTCGGCGACGTTGAGATCCCCTATCTCTTCTCCGAGATTTTGGGCGGCAAGCTGACGCAGAACCGGGAAGTCCTGCTCAAAAAATACCAGGAGCGCTACAACACCTACATCATGGACGGCGATGTGGACACCGAGAAGGTCGCCGCCGTACTGGAAGTCATCCAGAGCTACGGCAACAAGAACAAGGACGGCTCCCTCTACTATCAAAGAGGAGCCCGGACCGGCACCGAGGATGACGCCGGCGGCTTCGTGCTGAGCGAGGTCTACGAGTATGACACCAAAGTAGACCGCACCACCGTCTACGACACCCTCATCAGCGACTACGTAACGATCCTGAACCGCAAGTCCAACAACGTCATCGACGCTGCCTACTGCCAGTATATCATCGACGTGTTCCAGGATGCAGCCGACTCCACGGACGTTTCCAGCGAGAACCAGGCCTTCTCCCAGCAGTCTGTGGAGCAGGAGATCGACGCCCTGCAGAGTCAGCTGAACTCCCTGTATGAGAGCCTCTCCATCACCATGAAGGAGTACAATGAATACTGCGGCGCGGTCAATCTGGGCGTTCTGGCCAGCACCACGGTCAGCGAGAAGATCAACGTCAAGCTGTATATCCTGCTGGGCGTTGCGGTCTTCTTCATCCTGGGCGTCTGCGGCGCCATCCTGCTGGGCCGTATCCAGGACTTTGTGGAATACATGTTCTTCACCGAGCAGTCGCTGGATATGCCCAACCGCACCGCCTGTGATCTGTTCATCCGGAACAACAGCAGCCGCGTCCTGCCGGACGATACCGTTTGTGTGGTGGTGGAGCTGGCCAACCTGAGCCAGATCAACACCGCCTACGGCCGCGAACGCGGCAACGCGATGCTGGGCCAGTTTGCCGGCTTCCTGAAGGAAGCCTCGGCCACCTGCGGCACCGTCTATTACAACGGCGGCCAGCAATTCATCGGCTTCTTCGACCAGTGCCGGATGGAGGACGCTGAGAGCTTTGCCGATTACTTCCACCGCCTCATCGCGGCCTACAACGCCGAGAGCACCGAGGCGACCTACGAATACGCCATCGGCATTTCGGAGAGCAAGGCCAACAATGCCTATTCGATCCGCGCACTGCTGCGTGAGGCAATGCGCTCTAAAACCAGACAGGAGGGATAATCTTTGGCTTCTCATTACGCACCCCGCAAGGCCCGTTTCGGCCCTTTGAAAAAAATCGTCCTGGGCATCCTTCAGTTCGTGTTGGGGCTGGCGGTGCTGCTGGCGGCCCTGTGGGGCATCTTCACCCTGATTGCAAAGCATCAGAGCTTCGTCGAGAGCTACTATCAGGTCCAGTCCGACAAGCTGACCTCGAACGTCCGGGTCGTTCAGCTGTCCGATCTGCATCTGCATGAGTTCGGCGACCACAATGCGGATCTGATCGAGCGGATCACCGCGCTCAAGCCGGACATCATCGCCATCACCGGCGACATGAACGACAAACTGGTGGACGACTATTCCGTCGTCACCGACCTGTGCAAAGAGCTTGTCAAGATCGCGCCGGTGTACTACGTGCCCGGCAACCACGAATGGCCCAAGATCGTTTTTCACAACTCCCCCATCGGGACAGATCTGGAGGCCATCGGCGTCCACTTCCTGGCAGACGAGACTGAGACGCTGGAGGTCAACGGCAACACCATCGCCATCGGCGGCGTGGCCGAAGCACCCGCTTCCTACGAGCGGTACGCCAGTGCATATTTCGAGAGTTTTGAGCAGCTGGATGCCTTCAAGCTGCTGCTGGTCCACTACCCGGAGTATTTTCTGGAGGACGGCTTCTTCTCTGACGTGCCGGTCGATCTGGCGCTCTGCGGCCACACCCACGGCGGGATGATCCGCATCCCCGGCATCGGCGGGCTTTACACGCCGGATCAGGGCGTTCTGCCAACGCTGACCGAGGGTCTGCATCAGATCGGCGACACCTCCCTCATCATCAGCCGCGGTCTGGGCGACGGCAAGGGTACGCCGGTCCCCCGCATCAACAATCCGCCGGAGCTGGTCATCGTGGACATCAACTGGTTCTGAGAACATTCTATCCTGCCAAATGGCAGCAAAACGCCCCCTGGTATCGCTGCGATACCAGGGGGCATTCTGGTTTTACCATCTCACAAAAGGGGCGGGGCCGCCCACAGCGGCGTCGGGGTCTATGCCAAAACCGAAGTCCAGCTCTTCCGGCGGGGCTGCGGCTGCTTCCTCGTCCGCAACGGCTGGGGCATCGTCTACGGCATCCGCATCATCGGCGGGGCCTTCCTCGTCTGCGGGGTCGGCGTCAGGGTCTATGCCAAAGCCGGGGTCCAGCTCTTCCGGCGGGGTATCGGGGTCAGTCGGGACAAAGGGTTCGTTGTCTACCACAGGCTTCAGGTGGTCGGGCTTTTTCCACTGGGCGTAAAGGTCTACCGTATCGCCCGCTGCCCAGTCGGTTATGGGCACGCCGTTTACCCTGTACAGTCTGCCTGTGCCGTCCGGTTCTGTGTTCCAGCCCACAAAAACGTAGCCGCTGCGCTTAAACATACAGTTGCGCAGAACAACATCCTCGCCGGGCTGGTAGCTCACAGTCTTTACCGCTCCCTCAAGGGCATCGTCTACGTCCTCCAGCAGGGGATCGGGGTCAAAGCCAAAGGTATCGTCCATATCATCCAGCAGGGGGTCGGGGTCAAGGTCAAGAGCAAGCTCCTCATTCGGGTCAAAGTTTGCGTGGTAGCGCAGGGTCAGGGCTTTCCTCGCCGGGGCAAGGCTTGGGCCGGGCATGGGGGTGGTGGAGCCGGGTTTTGTCGTGTCCTCCTTAAACACCACATAAATGGTATCGCCGGTGTAGGTTTTGCCGTCTCCGCCAAAATAGCCGATTTCGGAGTTCTTGCCGGTCAGGGTATCCGTGATGTGTGTACTATCACCAGCCGATGTCAGACCTTTATCAGCCGGTATCATAAAGCCTACAAACCGATATCCGGGGTTCGCTTCAACATCATAAACCTCATACGAGCCGCCGTAGTTGCGCAGCCACTGGTAAACAGAAGCTTTATTTCCAGAAGTCTGGCAAGCAGTGTTGGACCTCACATGGAATTTTCCATACTTCGCCGTCTCTGCTGCGTCAGCGGGTAATGCAACTGTATTTCCACTCGTAGAACGCACTGCCATAACGTTCAGCAGGTAGCGCTTGCGCAGGATCTCAAACCGGAGCGTAGCGGTTTTGTTTTGGGGTACCGTGATGGTGTAGGTCTGTGCAAGATCCCAGATTTTGCCATCAGTTGCAGCATCTCCGGTTTCCTTATTCACAGCATTCGTTGCAGTGTTGATCGCCGCCGTCACGTTCGTATCGTTCAAATCCAGCGTCAGCGTCTGCCCGGGAATCACAATTTCATCGGTTTTCAGTGTCTTCTCGTGTTCAAAGCCTCTTTTTTGGACGGTCGCAAACACGCCTGTGGCATCCTTATCCGTACTGCCCCATTGGTTCTCAAAGGCGATTTTGATAGTGGTTTTATAGCCCCAAATGGCGTAAAGCTCGCGCTTTTGCTTGTCCTGTGCTCCGTTAAGTTGTGGTCGTTTGTTCAAGTCTGTCTGGTCTGTGTAGTTTTCCCAGTTGACCGTGCTAACGTTATCGCCCGGTTGATAAAGCATCTCCCCTGTGGTATAGGTAGATTTTGTGCTCCACCCGGCAAACACCATGTCGGCGGAAGGCGGGTTGATATTCAAATCTTCCGGGCTTTCCAGCTCATAGCCTTCTTGATACAGCACGTTCGTGCGCGGCTTGTTAGCCCCATTGACATCTTCCTTGCCGCCCGTGCCTTGGTTTGCCATATAGGTCAGGCCTTTTTTATAGCAGGGGATGTAGCAATAGCGGACATTCTTGTACGAATCCTCGCCGGTCGGCTCTCCGGTCAGCGTACCCTCGTACACATAGTAGGTGGTATCGCCCTCTTTTGCTCCGCGCTTGGTTTCAGTTTCCTGTTTATTTGCAATGATCTTAACACCACCGTTTGTGCCTGTATCATAGACATAGCCGTTTTTGACATGGTGGAAGCCCAGCCTAAAGTGGATGCCATAGGGGAACTGTCCCCAATAGTCGTCACCGGGCTCTTTCCAGAACCAGCTCGACCATGTCGTTCCGTTATCTGCGGACACCTGCATATTCACAAAGCCGGCAATCTTGTTGCCTTGGTTACCGTTGGCGTATTCATCCGTGTAATCCGTAGCGCCGTTCACATCCAGCCAGTACTGCTTGCGCACAAGGTTCAGGTTGATGGTCTGGGCTTTAACGTTTTCATTAAAATCCGCTTTCGGGGTCAGGGTGCGCAACAAATCCTCCCAGCAGCGGGCATCTTCTCCGTTATCATCCGTAGGTCGGGGGCGCATCCATGTCTCATTAGTAGCAGCATTTGCCAAAGGCGTTCCATTCGCATCTGCACAGCCGTACTCCAGAACATAGGTTTCCTTGGGCACAGAAGTTGTGTCTGTCACGTTTCCGCTTGCATCAACCACATTCACGGCTTGAACGTGCGCCCCGCTGTTTGTAAGCTGCAGCTTCTGCTCATATACATTGATGGTATAGGTAACGCAATGCTTTACCAAATCAAAGGTAAAGGTAAGCGTATCGGAATAAGTGCCGCTCATAGTGGCTTGGCTGGGGGTCGGGACGTTGACCGAGAAATTGGTAGCAAACTTACGCGCACCTGTGGTGCTGTCATATTGGGGGTCGTTTGAATCGAGTTCACCCGTGCCATAGTGCAGCGTATTATTCTCATAGTGCGCTATTGCTTTTCCATCTTCACGATCTTCTGTGGTCAGCGTATAATCTACCTTCGGCGTATCTGCACCCGCAGCTGCGTCCTGATATTTCAGCTGCCAACTATTTTGCGACGTAATGCCGATATTCAACGTGCGCCACTGCTTCAGTTGTGCCTTAACTTTCAGCTTATCCTTATTCTCCCCGCTATTCACCTCCACGGTGGTGGGGATGGTAACGGTATAGCCATCGGTTGCAAGGTTGCCGGTGGTGTTCGTGCCCGGTTCGGCGGTAACATTCTGCTCGTAGGCAAGCACTTCCTGCTCCGGCAGAGTGTCCGGCGCTTCGGCAAATTCCGGCGTTTGGGCAAGCGCAGTTCCACCCACTGCAAGGCACAGAGCCAGCGCAAACGCAAAACCCAGCAGTTTTTTTGCACAATGTTTCATGGTGTGTGTTCCTCCTTGTGTGGGGTGGCTGCTTTTTTGGGGGCGAACCCTCTCCGTCATCGCTGCGCGATGCCACACCCTCCTTTTGTCACCTGCGGTGACATTTTCCCCCGGCCGGGGGAAATCTGTCCTCTCAGGGGGGAGGTTTTATGCAGCTATCGGTCAGCCCGCATAAGCTCCCCCTTTCGGGGGAGCTGGCACGGCGTAAGCCGTGACTGAGAGGGTTATTTCCGCAAAAACCAAAAAGGGGAGAGGGAACAGCTCCCGTCTCCCCTTTGGGCTCAGGTATGATTCAGGTTTGGGTGCGGGGTTAGGTTTTGGCGTCGCTTACCTCAGATTTAAATACAATCGTACCTGTGTACTTACCTGCCTTTTCAGCCGTGTCTGTAGTAGTTTTCAAGGTAAACACCAGTGCCTGTTTACCTGTTTTCGTGCCAGAGAGGACACGCAAGACCTCACTTTTATTTGCATTCAGCTCGTCCCCAGAGCCGCCGTCGTCATTAAGCTTGTTAATCTTAAAATAAAGATATTCCGTAGCTTTTGCTTCGTTAACTCCCACAAGGAAGCTACCATTTAGGAAACTAGATTGTGCAGTATCAATGCTGATCTTCAATGCACTTCCGGGTGCAATAATATTCTCGGTCACGTAAACCTTGGGAGCGCTGCCTTTAAATCCATTTTTTTCGCTCGGAAGTACGTTTGATGCCTCTGCCTCTTTATCGGCATTAACTATAAGCGTCTGGCCGGTGCCTGCATTAGCGCCAAAATTGATCTCTGTAGGGATAGACCATGTATATTTGCTATCGACCTGATAATTCACCTCAGTGTTGGCAGTTTTTTTGGCATCTTTTTCATTGACTGTAGTCGATGGTTTAGCAGGTTCAGTCATACCACCCTCCGCCGCAAACACCGGGGTCGCGCACACGGACACCGCCAGAGAGGCTGCAAGGAGCAGGGCGGCGGCCTTTTTCGTTAACTTCATAATCTTTGTTCGGCAATGGGGCCCGCGGCTGACGGTCAGCCTTGGATCTGCCTACTCCTTTCACACCGTATGGTTTGTTGATCCCCAATTCAGTTCTTTTTTATTGTCAACACTGCCGGTCTTGCCCACCACAGAGGGCTCAGCCCACGGTCAGTGTCAGCTTTACGATGCCGCTGTTGGTCTTGGTGGCGCGGTCCGAAAGATAGGGCTGGCACACCACATAGGCTGGGTACTCGCCGGGGGCAAGGGCGCGGGTCATCTCCATCTTTTGCACATACAACCCAGGCGCTACAAGGCCGGACTGGAACAGCAGTTCGTCGCCGTCCTCTAAATACAGCCCAAAGGCGATGTAGTAGCACTCCTCCTTGCCGGTCACGGTAAAGGTGTACTGCTTGCCGTCATCGGCCTGCACGGTCAGGGTCTTTTCGCCCTTATAGTCCTTGATGGCCTCGATGGTGTACACGCCCTCGTCAGTTTTTTGGATCTCAAAATAGGCGGGGTCGGCTTCCAGCACCTTGGTCACCTGGGCCTGAATGCCCGCAAGACGCAGGTAATGGCTCAGTTCTGCGGTCTGGCCGCTGTCCACCACCAGCTTTTCCAGCGGGGTGCCGTCAAGGCTTACCCAGTCCTCGTACCACAGGTTCTCGGCGGGGTTATGGAACTCGAACCCTTGGGTGATCGTTTTGGTCTTTGCGGGGATGGTAAAGCCGCCCCAGCCCGGCAGGGTGACGTTTTTGCTGCGGTCGATGGGGGTCTCCGGCTTGACGTACTGCGCCTGATAGGTCTCCATGGGCAGCGCGGCTGCTTCGGACGCGCCGGTGCTGCCGGTGGCCGTGACAGCGGACTTGCCGCCCCGTGCCGCGCCGGACACTGCGATGTAGCCGCCCAGCAGCAGCACCAGTACCACCAGCACCCCGATGACAACTCTGCTTGTGTTTTTGTTCTCCATGGGCTCCACGCTCCCTTTCCGTCAGAACAATAAAAAAAAGCCGCCCGACTTCGGGCAGCTTTGATGATACGAGCAAAATCCGGCGTGCTCTTGAAAAGAACACACCTGTGGTTTTGGACGTTCCCGGCACACGGAAGTTCTCCCCTCCAAACCGAGAGCAACCGGCTGGCATCATCTGGTACATCTCCAGACCTAAGCCCCTGTGGCTTTGCGCCCCTATCTTTCGATAAGTTTGCCCAATAATTTGCCCAATAATTTTTCATGAACAACGCATTATTTTGTGTGATATCATTTTATCAACAACAACCCTGTTTGTCAACGGGATTCAAGGTTTTACTTTCTATATAAAAAAAAAACGAAAAACGTTTATTTTTGTATAGTCTGACTGCCGTATCCATTTTTATAAGAAAATGGAAGAGCATCGTCGAAAATGATGGAATTTCCCATTGTTCGTCTGGTTTTGGGGGCTGCCGCAATGGGCAGCAGCAGGCACAGCTCCAAAACAGAGAACGCCCCCTGGTATCGCTGCGATACCAGAGGGCGTTCTTGTTTTATTCAGATATTCAGAACTTGAACAGATTCACGATGCGCTCCCACAGGCGGGTGAAGAAGCTGCCCTCCTGGGTGGTGGTCTCGGCCACGGCCGTATTCTCGGCGGCGGCCACGGTCTCACCGGTCTTATAGATGAACTTCACATTGGAAGAAGCGCCTTCCGGTGCACCGGCGAAGCTGGTGTAGTTCTCCAGGCGGCTGGTCATCTCGTCCAGGACCGTCTTCAGGGCGTGGATCTGGTCGGTGTCCAGCGAGCCGGTCAGCTTGGAGATGCCCTCCTCGTTGAACTGGACCAGGCCATTGCTCAGCTGGGTGGCACCGTCGGTCAGCTGGCTGACGCCGTTGTTCAGGGTGTTCACGCCATCGTAAAGGGTCCTGGTGCCGGAGGCCAGCTGGGCGCTGCCGTCCTTGGCAGAGTGGGCACCGTCGGCCGCAGTGGCGACACCGCTGGTGTACTGGTTGACGCTGGAAACGAAGTACTGGATCTGGCTCAGGCTGGTCTTCAGGGCGCGGACGCTGGCGATATCGTCGCTGTTCTCGGCCTGCAGCTTGAGCTCCTCGTGGGTGATCTGCCGGGCGTCGGCATTGGTCAGCAGCTGCACCAGACCGCAGATCATGGAGGGATCATAGCTCTGCATCAGGCGGAGGGCTGCTTCCAGATCATGATCGGTCTTGGTCGCGGAGAGGTAGAGGGCCAGGTCGAGCTGGCTGTCCTTGAAGCTGGGGGCCTGCTCCCAGATGGTGCGGACCATCTTCTTGCGGGCAGCAGCCAGCGTCTTGTCGTTCATGGTCAGGACTTCGTCGATGACGGCTTCATAGTTGTCCCAGGTCATGGGGGTGTCGATGAGGCCACCCTCCATCAGGGTCTTGTTTGCGGAAGCCAGAACGCCGTCGGCCACCTGCTGGGCACCGGCATTCAGAGCGGCGTTGTTGGAGGTCAGGGTGTCGAGGCCGTTGGTCAGCTGGCCGAGGCCGTTGTCCAGCGCGGCAACACCGGTCTTCAGCTGGGATGCACCATCCAGCAGAGCCAGCGTACCGCCGGCCAGCTGCGAGACGCCGTCTTCCAGCTGAGACGCACCGTCCATGAGCTGGCTCATGGCGTCGTTCAGCTGCTGGATGCCGTCGGTCAGCTCGTTGATGCTGTCAAGGTCAAAGACATTGTCCGTGCCCAGCGCATCGGGGCTGGTGGCTGCAGCCAGCATGATCTGCGGAGCTGCCAGATCTTTCACATCGGCTTCCACAGTCACGCTGTCCTGCAAATAATCTTCCACCGTAGAGAGGTCCTTCGGCAGCAGGCCGGACAGCGAATCCTTCACGCCGGGCAGGGTGACGAACGCGGCCACGTTGCTCTTGGCGGCAGACTCGATCACGCCGTGCTCAGCGGTCACATTGGAGGCGTCCTCCCCAAAGATGACGCCCACCGCCGTGATGAGTGGGGTGACGATGGTGCGGTCGGTGCCGTTGACATTCACGGTGCCGGTCTCGTTGTTGGTCAGGTCGATTTGAATGGTCAGGTGGCCGCTCTTGCCCATCAGGTTCTCCAGGCTGTCGGTCACGCCGTCCAGCGTATAGGTGACTTTGGCCGAGATGGGCAGGTCACGGTCGGTGGTCCCTTTATAATAGACGTCGGTGTCGTCGGTGTTCCAGACCAGCTTTTCGCCGTCCTGGGTAAAGGCGGCATCACTCTCGGTGTTCTGGATGTCGGTCAGGGAAGAAACATCGGTCACACCGGACAGGCCGTTGGCGTTGTACAGATGCTCGCTGACGGTGGTGCTCTTGATGGAGCCATCGGCGTTCATGACGGCGTAGACGTTCTCAGACTTGGCAAAATTGGACTTGCCTGCGGCAAAGGCAGGCATCGTCATGCTGGCGGCGAGAGTCAGCGCCAGCGCCGCACTGGCGAAACGAAGCGATTTCTTCATGGTGATTACTCCTTTTCAGATTTCGAGGCAGGTTCGGGGACCAGCCAGTGCAGGGTGGTGTGGCGGATGATCCAGTCCAACAGCATCAGGGCAGCGGGCAGGACGATCAGGATGACAGCCATGCTGATGAGTGCGCCGCGGGAGATGAGCAGGCAGATGCTCTTCAGCAGCTCCATCTTACTGATGGCCGCCACGCCGACGGTGGCGGCGAAGAAGGTCAGGCCACTGGTCAGGATGGACTGGCTGCAATGTTCCAGCGACTGCTGGGCTGCTTCCTTCGGAGTACGGCCGTAGCTGCGCTCCTCGTGGTAACGGGTGGTCATCAGGATGGAGTAGTCCACGGTCGCGCCCAGCTGGATGGTGCCGATGACGATGCTGGCGATGAACGGCAGCTGGGTGCCGGTGAAGTACGGGATGCCCATGTTGATGGAGATGGCGGCTTCAATGCTGGCCACCAGCAGCACCGGGATGGACAGGCTGCGGAAAGAGATCAGGATGATGGCGGCAACGGCCAGGATGGACCAGACGTTGACGTTCTTGAAGTCCACATCCGCGACCTCGATCAGGTCTTTGGTCATGGCACCCTCGCCGGTGATGACGCCTTCGGGGTCCACCGCCTTGATGGCGGCGTTCATCTCGTCCAGCTGGTTGTTGATGGCGTCGGTACCGGTCTTATAGGAGCTGTTGGCGAGGATGAGCTTGTACCCGCCGGACTGCAGGATCTCGGTCACGCTGTCGGGCAGCAGGCCGGTATCAAAGCCGGGGCCGGTGACGGAATCCAGGCTGATGACCTGCGTGATGCCGTCCACGTCCTTGAGTTCGTCGCACAGGTCGGAGACCTGGGTGGCGGTCAGGTCGTCATGCACCAGAATGAAGTGCGAGGTGGTCATGCCGAAATCCTCGCCCAGCTTGTTGGTGCCGACGATGCCGGTCAGGTCCTGGGGCAGCGAATCGAACAGGGTGTAGTAGACTTCGGTCTTCTGCTGCGCCGCCACAAAGGGCACCAGCAGCACGAGGAAGACCGCCACAATGGGGGCTGCATGTTTGGAGACGAAGTAGCTGGTCCTGGTCAGCTGCGGGATGATGGTGCGGTGCTTGTATTTCTCGACCCACTTATCAAAGGTCAGGATCAGCGCCGGCAGGATGACGACGGTGCAGATGACGCCCAGCGCCACGCCTTTTGCCATGACGATGCCGATGTCGCGGCCCAGCGTCAGGCGCATGGCGCACAGGGCCAGGAAGCCTGCGATGGTGGTCAGCGACGAAGCGGAGATGGAGGTCATGGTCTTGCAGATGGCGCTGACCATGGCTTCCTCATTGGAGGAGCGAAGCTCTTTTTCCTCCTGATAGCGGTGCAGCAGGAAGATGGAGAAGTCCATCGTGACGCCCAGCTGCAGCACGGTGGACAGCGCCTGGGTGATGTAGCTGATCTGGCCGAGGAAGATGTTCGTGCCAAAGTTGTACACGATGGGGAACAGCAGGCCCAGCATGAACAGCACCGGGGTGATGGTGCTCTCCAGCGAGAGGAACAGCACCAGCATACTGGCGCCCACAGCGCACAGGATATACAGCGGCATCTCCTCATTGATCAGGGCCTTGGTGTCCTGCAGGATGACGCTCATACCGCCAAAGAAGGTATCCTTCCGGAGCACCTTCTTGATCCCCTTGACCGCGTTCATCGTCTCGTCGCTGGCGCTGGGGCCGTCGAACCGGACGATGAGCATGGTGGAATCATTTTTGCCGAACATGAACTGCTGGATGTCCGCCGGGAGCATCTCGGTAGGGATGCTGGGGTCGATCACATCGCTCAGCCAGAAGGTCTGGGTGACACCGGGCACGGCGTCGATGTCCTTCTTCATGGCGATGAGCTCGTTCGTGGGCAGGCCCTCGACCGTGATCATACCGGTGGAGGCCAGATGGAAGTCGTCCTCCAATGCCCGTTCGCCGATCATAGAGTCAAGCTCCTGCGGCAGATAGGTGAGGACGTCGTAGTTGATGCGGGTGGCAACGGCGCCTATCGCGGAAGGGATCAACAGCAGGATGGCTACTGTTAAGATCAGTTTGCGCAGACGCACAATGCCCTGTGCGATCTTTTTCATGAAAACCCTCCATTGAAATGTTGGAACAGAATTGGCGCTCAAAAATGACTCGCAGTCACTTCTGAGCAAGCACTATTATAACCAGCTGGCGGAAAGTGTCAAGACAAAAACTGACCAAACGTCAGTTTTTTTATCATCCACTGAAAATTGTCTAACACCGATCGGCTATTTGGGGCTTGCACCGGGAGGAAAGCATTGCTAAAATAATGTTTACACGACAGAACATCGCAGAAAAGAGGAATCGACCCAAAGCATGAATACCGTGGAAGGCAAAAAGCAGGAAAAGCGCCGGGCGCTTCTGGATGCAGCATACGAGCTGTTCCTGGAGCGGGGCGCATCCAAGACCAGCGTGGAGGATATCACCTCCCGCGCCAAGGTGGGCAAAGGCACCTTCTATCTCTATTTTGCCGACAAGGGTGCTGTGACCCAGGCGCTTCTGGCCCGCGTGAGCTACCAGCTGCTGGACGACGCCGTGACGGCCTGTGAGCGCGCCAGCGCGCCGATGGATTTTCCCGACAAGATGATCTTCGTCATCGACCACATCATCGAGGCCCTGCGGAACGACACCCTGATGCTCCGTTTTCTGGAGCGCAGCTTCGTCTGGCCGGGGCTGGACAAGATCGAAGCCTCTGGCGAAGCCGAGCCGCTGATGTGCAAACTGCTCCACGCCATCATGTCCAGCCCCGAAATGGCCGGCCTGACCGAGCGCGAAGTCTACCAGCGCATCACGGCGCTGGGCAGCATGTGCATGTCGGTGTGCTACTCGTCCATCCTCGAAGGCAAACCCGACCACATCGACGCCATGAAACCCGTGCTCTACAACATCATCCGGAAGGCTCTGCAATGATTTTTGCAGAAATTTGCAAAAAAGGCTTGCAATCCGGCCAAAGATGTGGTATCATAATCAAGTCAATACGACATCTGGACGGTTAGCTCAGCTGGTAGAGCATCTGCTTGACGTGCAGGAGGTCACAGGTTCGAGTCCTGTACCGTCCACCAAACAAAAGCCTCTAACGAAAGTTAGAGGCTTTTTTGTTGCGTCTGCCACTGTCTCACGTCAGAGCAGGACGGTACAGGACGAGAACAGGGCGGCGGTGCGCAGCACCGTAAGCGATCTGTCCAGCGGACAGTCGCTTAGCCCGCGGTTCCAGGACCCGTAGGAATGTCTACCAAGAAAGCACTGCCTGCCGGAGTATCTTCCCCGCCAGCGCCAGTCCGAGCGGTCGTACAATAGCAACGGCAGAGTATCATCATTACGGTGGTATCCTGCCTTTTGCTATTCTTCATAGAGTATGGTATACTCAGCTCAACAATTCAGAAGTTGGCATGGTGATTTATATGAGAAACTATGAAATCGAAAACGAAATGTACCGCAGGGCGGTAGAACTGATTGAAACACGGTATCCTGTCGGTTGGGGTGGTGCTGGTGTCGTGCATACATCGAATGGAAATTATTACACAAGTGTCAGCATTGAGACTGCTAACGCATCTGCTGTTTTGTGCATCGAGACAGGTGCAATGCTTGAAGCACATAAATTCAATGAAAAGGTAACGCATTGCATGTGTCTTGTCCGTAAAGATGAGAAATCCCCCTATCAGATATTGTCTCCGTGCGGTATTTGCCAGGAGAGATTAAGATACTGGGGTGAAGATGTGCAGGTAGCAGTTACCACAGAAGAAGAAAAAATCAAATTCGTACAGCTGAAAGAATTGCAGCCCTATCATTGGACAAAAGCATACCCCGCTGAAGAACTTGAACATTGGAACGAATAAGTTCGCCGCACATCCTCATCGCATCGGGGAACTGCCCATGAGCCTATCGTGTCCGGAAAGGAAGCGTTGTAGTCTACATCGCCTACATCGAGAGTCAGCCAGAAAGCAACCCGACTCTGACGGAACACAAGAAGTATTCGGGAATCGGCAAAGCTATGATTGCATTCGGCATACAGCTTTCGATTGACGCAAGCTGCAATGGCGTCGTGGTGTTTGAAGCAAAGACCGATGATCTGGAACAGCACTATATCCGTGATTTTGGTG
>ERZ840517.1863-NODE-1863-length-20923-cov-3.486247_pt1 | contig 20923 bp, 19 predicted proteins | sample MGYA00519876_ERZ840517 | MGnify/ENA primary metagenome ERZ840517 (study PRJEB31850, sample SAMEA3708882) | human gut metagenome | biome: human gut; feature: human-associated habitat; material: faeces | place: China | collected 2014 ... | reverse complement strand
GAAAGGATAATAAGATGAAACTGTCACAATTCAAATTTAAGTTGCCGGAAGATAAGATCGCACTGCACCCGGCGAAGTACAGAGATGAGTCGCGACTGATGGTGGTTCATAAGGCTACCGGAGAGATTGAACATGTGGTATTCAAGGATATCTTGAATTATTTTGATGACAAGGACGTATTTATCTTCAATGATACAAAGGTATTTCCTGCACGTTTATATGGTAATAAAGAAAAGACCGGAGCACGTATCGAGGTGTTCTTGTTGCGTGAGCTGAATGAGGAACTGCGCCTGTGGGATGTGCTGGTGGACCCGGCTCGTAAGATACGTATCGGAAACAAGCTTTATTTCGGAGATGATGACTCGATGGTGGCGGAAGTAATCGATAATACGACTTCACGCGGACGTACACTCCGTTTCCTGTACGACGGACCGCACGATGAGTTCAAGAAGGCGCTTTATGCACTTGGTGAACCGCCATTGCCACCGTTTATCCACCGTCCGGCTGAACCGGAGGATGAGGAACGCTTCCAGACAATCTTCGCGAAGAATGAAGGGGCTGTAACGGTACCGGCTGCGGGATTGCACTTCAGCCGTGAGCTGATGAAGCGTATGGAAATAAAGGGTATCGATTTCTCTTTCATTACCATGCACTGTGGACTGGGTGGTTTCCGTGATATCGACGTGGAGGATCTTACCAAGCATAAAATGGACTCGGAACAGATGTTTGTGGAGGCTGAGGCTTGCCGCATCGTAAACGAGGCAAAGGATCGTGGTAATAAGGTGTGTGCGGTAGGTACTGATGTTATGCGTGCCATAGAAACAGCTGTGGGTACCGACGGACACCTGAAGGAATTCGAGGGTTGGACAAACAAGTTTATTTTCCCTCCGTACGATTTCTCACTGGCTAATGCGATGGTCAGCAACTTCCATATGCCGCTGTCTACAATGCTGATGCTGGTTTGTTCTTATGGCGGATATGAACTGGTGATGGATGCTTATAACATTGCGCTGAAAGAGGATTACCGCTTCGGTACTTACGGGGATGCAATGCTGATACTGGATAAATAAACGGATACCATGGCAAAAGTTTACTTGGGCCTGGGTACAAACATGGGCGATAAAGAAGCAAACTTACGTACTGCCGTCCGATTGATAAATGACAGGATAGGGAAGGTGACTTCCCTATCTTCTTTTTATCGGACTGCTCCCTGGGGATTTGTGTCGGATAATGATTTTCTGAATGCGGCAGCATGCTCGGAAACGCTGCTCGATCCGCTGGAGGTACTGCATCTGACGCAGGCTATCGAGAAGGAAATGGGCAGAACGGCCAAGTCGGTGGAAAGGGTGTATAGTGACCGGCCGATAGACATCGACTTGCTGATGTACGATGATACGGTGATGCAGACTCCGGAACTGACACTGCCGCATCCGCTGATGGGGGAACGGAGTTTCGTCATGGACCCGCTGGCGGAAATTGCCGGTGAGATGGTGCACCCTGTTTCGGGACTGACGATGGAGGAAATGAGAAAAAGGCTTGCCCAATTTATATAAAGCTATGTTAAAAGAGGGATAACTTTGTAATTATTCCAATTTATATCTGTATTTTTGCAGCCGAAAATAAAAGTGGAAAGATTTGAGTAGCTTGCAACCACGGAAAAAAATGCTAAAACACATAGTATAACACTCTTCCCTGATACAACTATCTACTCTTGTCCGTACACGGATAAACTTTTAATTAATCCTTTTTTAATTTTAAAGACATGGGATATTTATTCACATCCGAATCGGTGTCGGAAGGACACCCCGATAAAGTGGCGGATCAGATTTCCGACGCTGTGCTTGACAAACTGTTGGCTTATGACCCCAGTTCAAAAGTAGCTTGCGAAACGTTGGTGACTACCGGACAGGTGGTACTGGCTGGAGAAGTGAAAACCAAAGCGTATATCGATCTTCAGCGTGTAGCTCGTGAGGTAATCAACAAGATTGGTTATACCAAGAGTGAGTATATGTTCGAAGGTAACTCGTGTGGCGTATTCTCGGCTATTCACGAACAGAGCCCTGACATTAACCGTGGAGTGGAACGCGAGGACCCGATGAATCAGGGTGCCGGCGACCAGGGTATGATGTTCGGCTACGCTACCAATGAAACTGAAAACTATATGCCGCTGTCGCTCGACCTGGCACATAAGCTGCTGATGGTGCTGGCTGAAATCCGCCGTGAAGGTAAGGTGATGACTTACTTGCGTCCGGACTCTAAGAGCCAGGTGACTATAGAATATGATGACGACCGCCGTCCGGTTCGTATCGATACCATTGTGGTTTCTACACAGCATGATGAGTTTATCCAGCCTGCTGACGACTCGAAGGAGGCTCAGCTGAAGGCGGATGAAGAGATGCTGGCAAAGATACGTCAGGATGTAATCGAAATCTTGATGCCGCGTGTTATTTCTGAAATTCATAATCCGGAAGTGCTGAAGTTGTTCAACGACCAGATTAAGTATCATGTGAACCCGACCGGTAAGTTCGTTATCGGTGGTCCGCACGGGGATACAGGACTGACCGGACGTAAGATTATCGTGGATACTTACGGTGGTGCTGGTGCTCACGGTGGTGGTGCATTCTCTGGAAAGGATCCTAGTAAGGTAGACCGTAGTGCGGCTTATGCAGCACGTCATATCGCCAAGAATCTGGTAGCTGCGGGTGTTGCCGACGAAATTCTGGTTCAGGTTTCGTATGCAATCGGTGTAGCGCGTCCGATTAATATTTACGTGAATACGTATGGACGCAGTAAGGTGGCTATGAGCGACGGTGAAATTGCCAAGAAGGTGGATGAAATCTTTGATATGCGTCCGCGTGCCATCGAAGAACGTCTGAAACTGCGTAACCCGATTTACAGTGAAACTGCTGCTTACGGACACATGGGACGTGAACCGAAGGTGATTACCAAGCATTTTGAATCGGCATACGAAGGCAACAAGGATGTAGAGGTAGAACTCTTCACCTGGGAAAAGCTGGACTATGTAGACAAGGTGAAAGCTGCTTTCGGAATTAAATAACTGACTGTTATGTAAATGAATAAAGAGAATGAGGGATATTCCGAAGGGAGTATTCCTCATTTTTTGTCTTGATATACTTCAACGCTGACTGATGAACGATATTAAAAATGTATGTGTGTATAGTGCTTCGAGCACTAAAATTGACCAGTCTTATTTCGATGCTGCCGAAAAACTGGGGAAAATACTTGCTGAACGGAAGATTAATCTGATAAACGGTGCAGGATGTCTGGGACTGATGTGTGCCATCAGTGATGCTACGCTACAGGCGGGCGGAACGGTTACCGGGGTGATTCCGCATTTCATGGTGGAGCAGGGCTGGCATCACAAGGGGCTTACGCAACTGATTGAAACGGAAACCATGCACGAACGCAAGCAGATCATGGCGGATATGTCCGACGGGGTGATTGCACTGCCCGGAGGATGCGGAACGCTGGAGGAGTTGCTGGAAATCATTACCTGGAAGCAGCTGGGGCTGTATCTGAAGCCTGTCGTTATTTTAAATATCAACCATTTTTATGATCCGCTGCTGGAGATGCTGAACCAGGCTATCGAACAGAATTTCATGCGCCGTGAGCATGGAGCTATCTGGCATGTGGCGGAGACACCCGAAGAAGCTGTAAATTTATTGTATAATACACCGGTATGGAGCAAAGAAATTCGTAAATTTGCGGCTATATGAGTACCGTCTGCCGTATAGGTGTAAAATATATTGCCGAGAAGATGGACGAGCAGCAGCAAAGGCTCGACCAGGCTCTGACAGCAAGCGTACAGGCAAATCCGAAAGCCGGTATGCAGGGACAGCCGTTGCCTTACCAGTTGCGATCGGATGCTTTCGTTACCGGTATTATCCTGATTTGTTTCGTCCTGTTTTCTTATTCGCTGAAAAACGGAAAGAAATATGTGCTGCAACGGATAAAGGCGCTCTTCCAGTATAAAGAGCGGTTCAGCCTGTTCGATGATGCTACTACCTCGAGCAACCGGTATGTCTTTACGCTGACAATTATCAGTTGTGTATTGTCCGGACTATATATTTATGAGTACATATCCGAAACGGATTTCATGCTGATACGCTCGGTTTCGAACGGACTGATGCTGGGAATCTATATCGGAATGTCCTTATTTTACATCAGCTTCAAATGGGTGGCTTATCAGTTTGTCAATTGGATTTTTTTTGACAAAGAAAGAAATAATTACTGGACCCAGACCTATTTTGACCTGGTGAGCGGAATTAGTTTTTTACTTTTTCCGGTCATGTTGCTTATTATTTATTTCAATTTGGGTATCCAGACAAGTAAAGTTTTAATCGTTTTTCTCCTGCTTTTTGCTAAAATATTGTTATTTTATAAGTCTATCAGGAACTTTTTCAAACATGTTTATGGTTTTCTGCATTTTATTCTGTACTTTTGTGCACTCGAAATCATTCCCTTAATACTGTTTTGGAAAGGGATCACCTATATAAACAATATTTTGGTTTTAAAAATTTAAGACATTGAAGATTAAAAAAGTTCTAGTTTCTCAGCCTAAACCCACATCAGAGAAGTCGCCTTATTTCGACATTGCTGAGAAGTACGGTGTGAAAATAGATTTTCGCCCGTTTATAAAAGTTGAGAGTTTGTCGGCAAAGGAATTTAGACAACAGAAAGTTTCTATATTGGATCATACCGCCGTTGTATTTACTTCGCGCCATGCAATTGACCACTTCTTTAGTCTTTGTTCTGAGATGCGAATCACGATACCGGAAACCATGAAGTATTTCTGTACGTCGGAAACAATCGCTCTGTACATCCAGAAATATGTTCAATACCGTAAACGTAAGGTATTCTTCGGCGCAACAGGTAAGTTTGCTGATCTGCTTCCGCTGATAGTCAAACATAACACGGAGAAGTATTTTATTCCGATGTCGGACGTACATAACGACGAAGTGAAGAACTTGCTCGACAAGAATAAGATACAGCACACTGAAGCAATCATGTATCGTACTGTAAGTAATGATTTCACTCCGGAAGAAAAGTTCGATTACGACATGCTGATTTTCTTCAGCCCGGCAGGTATACAGTCGCTGATGAAGAATTTCCCCGATTTCGAACAGAAAGATATTGCCATCGGAAGCTTCGGACCTACTACAGCTCAGGCTGTAAAGGATGCAGGACTTCGCCTGGATCTGGAAGCTCCTACGGCAGCAGCTCCGTCGATGACAGCTGCACTGGATATGTTTATCCGTAAGCATAACGCATAAAAACAATTTTAGATTCGGGCACGGACTACAGAAATATACGGATTTCACGTATGAAACAGTAATCCGTGCCTAAATTATTTTATTATGGCAGAACAAGAAAAGCATACCTTTCCGAAAACAGAACGTCTGAGCAGTGTTATCCTGATAGAAAAGCTGTTTGCAGGCGGGAGCAAGTCGCTTCCAGCTTTTCCTCTGCGTATCGTATACATGCCGGTAGAAGGTGAGGAGCTTCCGGCTGTTTCTGTACTGATAAGTGTACCCAAGAAGCGCTTTAAACGTGCGGTAAAGAGAAACCGGGTAAAGCGCCAGATACGTGAAGCGTACCGTAAACACAAGTATCTGCTTATCGATCCGCTGAAGGCTGCCGGGAAAAAAGCTGCCATTGCTTTTATCTGGCTGGACAATGAACTGCATGCTTCTGACGAAATAGAAGAGAAGGTCAAGAAATTACTTCAGATTACTGCGGAGCGTATGCTATGAGAAAGTTGCTGACATACTTGCTGTTGCTTCCTATTTATTTTTACCGGAACTGTATCTCTCCCTTTACTCCTCCTTCATGCCGTTTTACTCCGACGTGTTCGCAATATGCTGTAGAGGCTCTGAAGAAACACGGACCTTTTAAGGGGCTGTATCTCACGATACGGCGATTGCTGCGTTGTCATCCGTGGGGTGGATCGGGATATGACCCTGTTCCCTGAGCTTACTGTCTTTTACTGAATGTTACTGGATATTCATACTCATCGTTTGCTTGCTGATGCTTCGGCTGCCCTGTTGAGCTGTTGCATGCGTGATGTGCCTTTGCCTGAAGGGGCGAGATTTATCTCGGCGGGTATTCATCCCTGGTATCTTACGCGTGAGGATTATCCCCGTCAGCTGGAATGGGTGGTGTCTATGCTGAACGACCGGCGGGTAATCGCACTGGGTGAAGCCGGACTGGACAAGCGGTGTGATACGCCGTTCGATCTGCAGGTGGAGGCATTTCAGGCTATTGCTTTGCTGGCAAGCCGGCACCGGCTTCCGTTACTGATACATGCCGTCAAAAGCAGTGAAAAGCTTATCGCACTGAAAAAAAGGATGAAACCTGAAAATGCCTGGATCATTCATGGCTTCCGAGGGAAAAAGGAACTGGCTGAAAGTCTTGTCCGGCAGGGTTTTTATCTGTCGTTCGGCGAAAAATATCAGGCTGAGGCTTTGCAGGCCGTGCCAGCCGACAGGTTGCTGCTGGAAACGGACGAGAGTATCTGCCCGATAGAGGAACTATACTGGCGGGCTGCCCGTCAGCGGAATATCGGGGTGGAACAGCTCGTATCGGAGATACAAGAAACAACCGGCCTTCTCTTTTTTAATCAATAAAATTGGTTATTCAGAGAAAGAGTCGTACTTTTGCCTATCAATCAAATTATTATGTTAAACTAAGAATTTCATTCGATGAATTTTGTAGAAGAATTAAGATGGCGCGGAATGGTGCACACCATGATGCCGGGCACAGAAGAATTGCTGGAAAAGGAAATGGTTACAGCTTACCTGGGTATTGACCCGACAGCTGATTCATTGCATATCGGACACTTGTGTGGTGTGATGATGTTGAGACATTTCCAGCGCTGCGGACACAAACCGCTTGCCCTGGTAGGAGGTGCAACAGGTATGATCGGCGACCCGTCGGGTAAGTCACAAGAACGTAACCTGCTGGACGAAGAAACATTGCGCCATAATCAGGAATGTATCAAAAAGCAGTTGGGCAAGTTCCTCGACTTTGAGTCGGATGCCCCGAACCGTGCAGAACTGGTAAACAATTACGACTGGATGAAAGACTTCTCTTTCCTTGACTTTGCCCGTACGGTAGGAAAGCATATCACCGTAAACTACATGATGGCAAAGGATTCTGTTCAGAAACGTCTGAACGGAGAAGCTCGCGACGGTCTTTCATTCACTGAATTTACTTATCAGCTGTTACAAGGGTACGACTTCCTGCATCTGTATGAAACCAAAAACTGCAAGCTTCAGCTGGGTGGTTCCGACCAATGGGGTAACATTACAACCGGAGCTGAACTGATCCGCCGTACAAACGGAGGAGAGGTGTTTGCCCTGACTTGTCCGCTGATTACAAAGGCTGACGGAGGTAAGTTTGGAAAAACAGAATCAGGAAATATATGGCTCGATCCTCGATATACTTCGCCTTATAAGTTCTATCAGTTCTGGCTGAATGTGAGTGATGAAGATGCAAAACGCTATATCAAGATATTTACTTCACTGCCTAAGGAAGAAATAGACGCACTGATCGCTGAACACGAACCGGCTCCTCACTTGCGTGTATTGCAGAAACGTCTGGCAAAAGAAGTTACTATCATGGTTCACTCTGAAGCTGACTACGAAGCTGCTGTGGAAGCATCGGGTATTTTGTTCGGTAACGCTACTTCGGAAGCTCTGAAGAAGCTGGACGAAGATACGCTGTTGTCTGTATTCGAAGGTGTACCGCAGTTTGAGGTATCGAAGACGGATATCGAAGCGGGTATCAAGGCTGTAGACTTGTTTACTGAAAAAGCGGCTGTATTCGCATCGAAAGGTGAAATGCGTAAGCTGGTTCAGGGTGGTGGTGTTTCACTTAATAAGGAGAAACTGACTGCATTCGACCAGGAAATTACAACAGCTGACCTGCTTGATGAAAAATACTTGCTGGTTCAGCGTGGTAAGAAGAACTATTATTTGCTGATAGCGAAATAAAAAAGCTTATAACCTTATATGTATATTCTGAATCCCTTGCCCTTACGGGTGAGGGATTTTTTTGTTTCCGTTCTTAATAGAAAAGTAACTTCTTATACATCTCTACGTAACAGCATACCAGTACTTTTAGGTAGTTTTTTAAAAGAAGTCTACTATGAATATTATCTCAGGAAAATACGCAGTTTCGTGTACACCGGAAGGGAGTTATTACGCCTATTCACTCATGCACGAACAGTGTTGCGCTTACGGGGAAAGCGAAGAAGAAGCCCTTGAAAATCTGGAAACAATGGAGTCGGAGTTTCTGGAAGAAATAAATGAACTGTATCAAGAAGCTTGGGCATAAAATTACGACTATGAAAAATCTATTATCGAACGACCGGCTGAAAGCATATGCTGTTTGCCTGATTATGGTCTGCATCTCTTCATTGTATCTGTTTTATCTAGGGTATAATCTTTATCAATACGGACATTAAATAAGTTTAGCATGGAATCACGACGCAATTATCGTACGATTGTTCTTTCTGATATTCATTTAGGAACGTCTCACTCGAAAGTAGAACAGGTATGTAATTTCCTCAGTCAGGCTAACTGTGAACGGCTGATTCTGAACGGTGACATCATAGACGGATGGAGCCTGCAAAAATTCGGTGCCGGAAAGTGGAAGCCTCAACATACAAGGTTCTTCAAAATAATCATGAAGATGATGGAAAATTACGGAACAGAAGTAATCTATATAAGAGGGAATCATGATGATTTTATCGACAGCCTGGCTCCGCTGAAATTCGCCAACCTGAGTATTGTAAAAGAATATATGCTGGAAAGTAATGGAAGACATTACTTCATCACTCACGGGGATGTATTCGATAAGGTAACTACACAGATGAAATGGCTTGCCAAACTGGGGGATATCGGCTATACACTGCTGCTCTGGCTGAACAGCCAGTATAACCGCTGGCGAATCAAACAGGGAAAGCCTTACTATTCATTGTCGCAGGAGATAAAGCAGAAGGTGAAATCGGCTGTTTCGTATATATCGGACTTCGAAAAGGTATTGGCAGAATTTGCCCGTAACCGTCAGTGCGAAGGGGTGATATGCGGACATATTCATCATCCGGAGAATAAAATGATAGGTGATGTGCATTATCTGAACTCCGGCGACTGGGTTGAAACGATGTCGGCGCTCACTGAGGATGAAGAGGGCAACTGGGATATTCTGTATTATTCCGCTGACATGGATAAAGAAAATACAAACAACGAGAATATGGTTCTTACACTTATACCTGCTGCATCATGAAAGTAATATTTATTGTTCAGGGAGAGGGAAGAGGTCATCTTACGCAGGCTATTGCCATGGAAAGGCTTCTGACAAACAACGGATATCATGTGACCGAAGTACTGGTGGGAAAAAGCTTGTCGAAACGGCTCCCGGGATTTTTCACACGTAGCATTCAGGCTCCGATCAAACAGTTTTCAAGTCCTAACTTCCTGCCTACACGGGCTAATACACGGGCCAATATTCCATACAGCCTGATACGAAATCTGCTTAAGCTGCCCGAATATATTGAAAGCATGCGCTTCATACACCAGCGTATCAAGAAAAGTGAAGCGGATATCGTAATCAACTTCTACGAACTGCTGACCGGATTTACTTATTTCTTATATCGCCCTGCCGCACCGCTAGTCTGTATCGGACACCAGTATCTGTTCCTGCACAAAGATTTCCACTTGCCTACAATTAACAAGACAGAGCTGTTCTTTCTGAATTTATTCAGCCGGCTTACGTCACTGGGAGCATCCCGGCGCCTTGCCTTATCTTTCCACTCGATGAACCCGGACAAGAAGCAAAATATTTATGTCGTACCGCCTCTGCTAAGACAGGATGTATTCTATCAGGAAGTCTCGCAGCATAATTATATCCATGGCTATATGGTTAATTCCGGATTTGCCGAGGATGTATACCAGTGGCATAAAGAATATCCGGACATACCTCTCCGGTTCTTCTGGGACAGATGGGAAGAAGAGCCTGTAAAGAGAATAGATGATACCTTGTCGTTCTATCAGCTGGATGATACGGTCTTTCTCCGGCAAATGGCAGGATGCAAGGCATATGCCAGCACGGCAGGATTTGAATCGATATGCGAAGCAATGTATTTCAGGAAACCTATCCTGATGGTTCCGGCACATATAGAACAAGAATGCAATGCATACGATGCGATGCAGAACGGGGCAGGAATCGTGGACGAAACATTCAATTTAAAACGCCTGCTTGACTTCAGCAAGGAGTATCAGCCGAACTTCAAATTCACTTACTGGGTACAGTCTGCCGAAAGCATTATTTTAAACGAACTGGAGAGTCTTGCTCCTACTCACTTTGAGGAACATATGTACATGGTGGAAGAATTTGTCTAAAATGTAAAAAATCTCTTCTTTTGTCATACACTTGTAACAAGAATGCATTTTCTTTACAAAAAAATATATTTTCCTATGACGCAGAAGAAAAAAGAACTTCCTTATCTGGAAAGAGATATCAGCTGGATGTACTTTAACCGCCGCATTTTACAAGAAGCGGCACGTCCTCATGTGCCTTTGCTGGAACGTATGGCATTTTTGGGAATTTATTCGAACAATCTGGATGAATTTTTCAGGGTGCGAATGGCAACTCAGAACCGTATTGCCGAATGTACGGATAAATCGACTTCACGGGAAAGTGAACATGCCAAAAAGTTGATCAAGCAAATCAGCAAACAAAATACGGAATATACCAAGATTTTTGAAGAAACAATCCGACAGACTACCGAAGATCTTAAAAAAGAAAATATATACTTGATTTCGGATACCGAAGTTTCCAGTGAACAACTGGATTTCATACGCTCATATTACAAGGAAAAGCTGAGCGGTTCGATTATCCCCATCTGGTTTTCTGCTATCAGATACTTCGACTTTGAAAATGACGAGAATATCTATCTGGCAGTGAAAGTCAGCCGTCAGCAGGGTACGAAACAGATTTCCGACTATGCCTTTCTTGAACTTCCGGTAAACATTTGTGGACGATTTATCCGTCTGCCGGATCATGAAGAGAAAAGTTATCTGATCTATCTGGATGATGTAATCCGTTGCTGCCTGCCTTTGGTTTTCGAGGGACTGGAGTATACGGATTTTCAGGCTTATGCCTTCAAGTTTACGCGTGATGCGGAAATGGAAATAGACAACGACCTGCGTACCGGTACGCTGCAAAAGATTTCGAAAGGAGTAAAAAGCCGTCGTCGTGGAGAACCGCTGCGTGTCATCTACGATGCGTGTATGCCTAAAGATATGCTCAGACGTGTCTTGAAGAAGATGGATCTGGACAAGCTGGATACGGTGATAGCCAGCGGACGTTACCAGAATCACAAGGATTTTATGAAGTTTCCCGATTGTGGAAGAAGTAATCTGAAATATCCTCAATGGCCTCCTATCCTGAAAAAAGAACTGGATGGAAACGACAGTATCCTGACCAAGATACAAAAGAAAGACCGTTTCATTCATGTTCCTTTCCACAGCTTCGACTCGTTTATCAGGGTACTTCAGGAAGCTGCTGTGAACAAACATGTGCAAAGCATTAAAATCACATTATACCGTCTTGCCAAAGAATCGAAAGTAGTAAAGGCACTGATGGCTGCCGCACGCAACGGGAAAAAAGTAACGGTAGTCATCGAACTGCTGGCACGATTTGATGAGGCCTCGAACATCAACTGGTCTAAGAAGATGCAGGATGCGGGAGTCAATGTAATATTTGGTGTTGAAGGCTTGAAAGTGCATTCAAAGATTACGCATATCAAGATGAAAAAAGGACCGGATATAGCATGTATCAGTACCGGAAACTTCCATGAGGGTAATGCTCGCATGTACACCGACTGTATGCTGATGACGGCTGCTCCACGTATCGTGAAGGATGTACATTCTGTTTTCGATTTCATCGAACGTCCTTACAATCCAGTCAAGTTCAAGGAACTGCTTGTTTCGCCAAACGAAATGAGAAACAAGTTCATTGCCCTGATCAACAACGAAATTAAAAACAAGAAGGCAGGAAAGGATGCCTATATCAAAATAAAAATAAACCATATTACCGATCCCTTTATGGTAAACAAGCTGTATGAAGCTTCTCAGGCAGGAGTCGATATTCAGCTGGTAGTACGAGGCAACTGCTCACTGATAACAGGCATAGAGGGAGTAAGTGAAAATATCCGGATAAACGGTATCATCGACCGCTATCTGGAACATTCCCGTATATTTGTATTTGCATCGGGGGGAGAAGAGAAAGTCTTCATCGGTTCGGCAGACTGGATGCCACGCAACCTGAACAACCGCATAGAAGTCATTACACCTGTATACGATCCGGTAATAAAGAAAGAAATGAAACACATCGTAGAGGATGGATTTAAAGATACCATGCAGGGACGTATTGTAGATGGAAGCGGAAAGAATCTGTTCAGGGAGGAAGAAACTCCTTTCCGTTCACAGGAAGCATTATACAATCACTACCTAAATGAAAACATATAAATATGAATGAAAACGAAACTCGAAAAACAAACTATGCTGCCATCGATATAGGTTCGAACGCGGTACGGTTGCTGATTAAGGAAATAAAGGAAGAGCAAGGCAATGCTCATTTCTCTAAAGTACTGATGTTGCGTGTTCCACTCCGTCTGGGATTTGACGTATTCGATATCGGAAAAATCTCAGAAAAAAAGGAGAAAAATATGATCCGGCTGATGAAGGCTTTCCGCCATCTGATGAAGATTTACGATGTAAAACACTGCCGTGCATGTGCTACCTCGGCTATGCGTGATGCCAAGAACGGTATGGATATCATCAAACAGATAGAAAAAAAGACCGGTGTGCATATCGATATTATCGACGGACAGGAAGAGGCTAAGATTATATATAACAATCATGTGGAGCACATGGAAGACCAGAAGGGCAACTACATGTATGTGGACGTAGGAGGAGGAAGTACGGAAATCAACCTGCTGTCGGAAGGCCAGCTGGTTTGCAGCCGGTCGTACAACATCGGTACGGTACGTATGCTGAACAATGCCGTGAAGGACAGTGAATGGGAGCGTCTGAAAAATGATCTGGCCGAACTAGCTAAGTCGTACCCGCAGACCAATATCATCGGTTCGGGAGGTAACATCAATAAGCTATACCGTCTTGCCGACAAGAAGAACAAGAAGAAAATGACCATGCAGGTTTCCGTCTTACAGGAGTTGCACACACGCCTGAAAGCGCTTTCTCTGGAAGAACGTATGGAACAGTTCGGCATGAAACCCGACCGCGCGGATGTAATCATTCCGGCTGGTGAAATTTTCCTGACCATCGCCAATATTATCGGAGCCTCTTATATCCATGTTCCGGTTATCGGCTTGTCGGACGGAATCATCGACGAACTTTACTTGCAAAACAAAAACAATCAACCTGCCTGAAGCAGACAGACATAAAAAAATGCGGTGTAATCCACCGCATTTTTTTATTGACCATAGTCTGATATCATTTCTTATCTATTTCCTTCAGCAATTCGTCTACCGCAGCCTTCAGCTGTGTATCTTCTCCCTTGACAATTGTTTCAGGGGCATTCAGCACGTAGATATCAGGATCGAGTTCTGCATTCTCCAGGTAGCTTCCATCCGGCAAACGGTAACCTACTACAGGAATACCGAACACCAGTGTCGGATCTTGCATTCTCACCCAATTGACACTAGTCATTGTTCCCGGAACAGGAGCTCCGACCAACTTGCCTAAACCGCGATGCTTATATACCCACGGAGTACCATGTGCATTCGAGTAGTTTGCCTCACACTGCACCATAATAGAAGGCTTGTTCCAGCGGCGGCTCGGCATATCGCAGGCTTCGCGTCCACGGACTACCTGAGTAAAGTATTTCTTTCCGCTGAATAATATCTCGATATCTTCGTGCAGACGTCCGCCTCCGTTAAAGCGTGTATCGATGACGATACCTTCACAATTATTGTACTTGCCCAGAATATCGGAATAAACCGTACGGAAACTTCCATCGTCCATCGATTCGATATGCACATAGCCCAAACGACCGTTTGACCACTTTTCTACATCGGCTGCACGCTGTTTTACCCAACGCTGATACAATAAATCACTGAGCACTCCCTTGCTTACAGGACGTACAACTTCATCCCAGTGTTCTTTGGTCTGTGGATCGTACAATGAAACCAAAATTTTCTTTCCGACCTTATCATTCAGCAACGATGTATAGTCCTGATCTGCCTGAATGGATTCACCGTCAATCTTCTCGATGATGGTTCCAACTTTCGCACGAGTCGTTTTACGGTCGAACGGTCCTTTTTCTATCACTTCAGCAATGCGAAGACCATCACCGGTATAATCCCAGTCGTACAACAGTCCCAGTTCGGCAGTTGCTTCCGTTTTCATATCCGGATAATATCGTCCTCCCGTATGAGAAACATTCAGTTCGCCCAGCAGTTCACTCAGCATTTCAGCATAGTCATAGTTATTGTTGATATGTGGCAGGAACCTACGGTAAGTAGCAGTCATGGCATCCCAGTCTACTCCATGCATATTTACGTTATAGAAACGTGCCTTTTCCTCACGGTATACATTGTCGAACATATATTCGCGTTCGGCAGAAGGCAACATTTTCATGCGGGCATTGAATGTAACCGGCTTCAGTCCTTCGGATGAAGCATCCATTTTCTGCATAGTACCTCCGCCCAGGATAAAGATATTCTTACCTTCCTTATCCATTTCCATGTCAGCCCAGCTGGCATTCATCTTATGCAGCAACTTGGTTTCACGCTTGCGAAGATCCATCTTCCACATATCAAACCCGTCTTCGAATGCTGACAGGTAATACAATTTCTCCCCATCTTTCGAGATAATGGTCGAAGCTAAGTCAGAAGAATTCGGAGTCAGACGGATGATACGGTCTTCGATACCTTCCGTTTCTACCACAATATCCTTCACCTTCTTTTCTTCCTTGGCATCCTTATCGTCCGATTTTTTGTCTTTCTTAGAAGCCTTATCATCCTTTTGAGCAGCTTTTTCCTGCTCCTTTTCCAGTTCCTTCTGCAATTCGTAATCCTCCTTGCTCAGGCGGAACTTATCGTATGCATCCTGATTGAGGAAAGCTATCATCACATCGTTCAGCGAACCCCATGAAGCATGATTACGCATACCGTAACGCTCGGTAATGAACAAGATGGCATTTCCACCCATCACCCAGCGTGGAGAACCACTTGTATAGCCGCTGTTTGTCAGGTTAATGATCTGTCCCTTTCCGTCGGCACTGACCAAACCTATATCCGAATACGGATCGTGCTTGTTTCCGATAAACTCAAGTGTAAACCATTTGCCGTCGGGCGACCAGGAATAATCGAATCCTCCGGAACGGGTATACCAGGTAGACCCGTCTGTCACCTGACGAACCTTCTTCGTATCCAGATTAACGACCATCAAGCGATTACGGTCCTCTATAAAGGCAACTTCCTTACCATCGGGAGAGAACTGCGGATAATCACGTTCCAGCTTCTTATCATGTATCAGTGGCTCTTCCTCTATCAGAGTAGCATTAGGGAAGTTCAGATCTTCCTTCCGGCTGATTTTGGCAATATACAAATCACGCTTACCGTTTCTTTCGCTGGAATATACCAACGAACGGTTGTCTGCTCCGAAAGAAAGTCCACGCTCTGCTTCCGGAGTATGAGTAATCTGTTTGGTAGTTCCATATTCAACAGAAGTCACAAATACCTCTCCACGTACAATAAACGCTACTTGCTTGCCATCGGGAGAAACAACCGCTTCCGAAGCTCCACGAGTGAAACTATAAGAAACAGGCAATTCCTCATCATCACGAACCAGCGAAACAGCTACCTTTTTCGGTTTTCCATCCACCGGCTGTGTATAGATTTCCCCATCGTATGTATAACAAAGCGTTCCGTCATTTCCCATCGAGAGGAATCTCACCGGATTAGTCTTAAACGAGGTGACAGGCTGTATTTCTTTCGGATTATCCAAAGGGAAACGATAGACATTAAACGATCCGCCATTACGTTCACTCAAGAAATAAACCTGTTTGCCGTCAGGACTCAATACCGGATTACGGTCCTCACCAGCTACTTCAGTCAGGTTAGTATGCTTGCCGGTCTTTGTATCGTACATCCATACATCGCGAGTAATGGACGATGTATGATGCTTACGCCATTCACTTTCTACTCCTTTCTGATCCTGATACAAGAAGAAATCGCCCGACGGAGCATAGCAAACCATTTCAGCCGGTGTACCAAGCATCTGTTGCGTACGTCCACCCGCTACCGGTACTTTATAAAGCTCAGTCATTCCCGATTTCGGGAAAAGCGCACTCGAAGCCGGGTCCTGAATAGAAGCCGAGAACACAACGTATTTTCCGTCAGGAGTAAAAGTCGACGGTATTTCAGAAGCTGAATTCATAGTCAGTCGCTTGGCTGTGCCTCCGTCGGCAGGCATTATGAACAGATCAAAATTTCCGAAGCGGTCGCTGGCAAAAGCAATCTGCTTACCATCGGGTGACCACACAGGGTTCGACTCATACGAATCTTGAGAAGTAAGGCGCACAGCTTCCCCTCCGGCGGCTTTTACTTTATAAATATCCCCCTTATAACAAAAGACAATTTCTTTACCATCGGGAGAAATATTTACATCACGCAGCCAAAGCGGAGTGATTGCAAATGCTGAAAAAGAGCTAGCTCCCAAAGCTAAAGTTACTAACAGTTTTTTCATGAACATATATTTTATGGTTTTCGCAAAGATAAGGATTAAAGCATGAAGAGAAAAAAAAGTGAAAAATAATTTGGAATATATTAGATAAATCACTTATCTTTGCAGCGTTTTCGAGAGAAAACAAAGAAAGTTTGGACTATGGTGTAATGGTAGCACAACAGGTTTTGGTTCTGTTTGTCCAGGTTCGAATCCTGGTAGTCCAACGGAAAACAGCCACGAGGAGTCCCTGGAAGATTATTCTTTCGGGGATTTTCTTTTATATACCTCCCTTAAAAATATTTACGTATCTTTGCACCGATTTTACAACGTGATTATAAACAATAACTAAGAAGAAAGGATTAACCGTGGCTAAGGACAATGACGTGGTATTAACCCCCATGATGAAACAATATTTCGACTTAAAGGCAAAACATCCCGATGCAGTTATGCTGTTCAGGTGTGGCGACTTTTATGAAACGTATTCGGAAGATGCCGTAACAGCTTCCGAAATCCTGGGAATCACGCTGACCAAACGTGCCAACGGACAGGGTAAGACGGTGGAGATGGCAGGATTTCCGCACCATGCGCTCGATACATACCTGCCGAAACTGATTCGCGCCGGCCGACGTGTAGCTATCTGCGACCAGCTGGAAGATCCGAAAACAACAAAAAAGCTGGTAAAAAGAGGTATCACCGAACTGGTCACTCCGGGTGTTGCCATCAGCGATAATGTGTTATCGTATAAGGAAAACAACTTCCTGGCTGCCGTACACTTCGGCAAGACAGCTTGCGGCGTCGCTTTCCTGGATATTTCGACGGGAGAGTTTCTTACCGCTGAAGGGCCTTTCGACTATATCGACAAGTTACTGAATAATTTTGCCCCGAAAGAAGTCTTGTTCGAACGGGGAAAGAAACCGATGTTCGAAGGTAACTTCGGCAGTAAGTTCTTTACCTTCGAGCTGGACGACTGGGTATTTACCGAAGCGTCTGCCCGTGAAAAGCTGCTGAAACATTTCGAAACCAAGAACCTGAAAGGTTTCGGAGTGGAACATCTGAAGAATGGTATCATTGCTTCCGGAGCCATTCTGCAATATCTGGATATGACGCAGCATTACCAGATCGGGCACATCACTTCACTGGCGCGCATCGAAGAAGACAAGTATGTACGCCTCGACAAGTTTACGGTACGCAGCCTGGAGCTGATAGGCAGTATGAATGAAGGCGGAACCAGCCTGCTCGACGTCATCGACCATACCATCAGTCCAATGGGAGCCCGCCTGCTGAAGCGGTGGATTGTCTTCCCGCTGAAAGACGTGAAGCCCATCAACGAACGACTGGATGTAGTGGAATATTTCTTCCGCGAACCGGATTTCAAGGATTTTATCGAAGAGAAATTACATCTGATAGGCGATTTGGAACGTATTGTTTCGAAAGCTGCCGTAGGACGTATCTCTCCGCGTGAAGTCGTTCAGTTGAAAGTAGCCTTACAGGCGATAGAGCCGATCAAGAATGCCTGTCTGAATGCCGACAACGAAAGCCTGCGAAAAATAGGAGAACAGTTGAACCTCTGCGCTTCCATCCGCGACAAGATTGCCAAAGAAATAAACAATGATCCTCCGTTGCTGGTCAACAAGGGAGGAGTGATTGCTGACGGAGTCAATCAGGAACTGGACGAACTGCGTCACATTGCTTACTCGGGCAAGGATTACCTGCTGCAAGTACAACAGCGCGAAAGCGAACTGACAGGCATCCCCAGCCTGAAAATAGCCTACAACAACGTGTTCGGCTATTACATCGAGGTAAGAAATACACATAAAGACAAGGTTCCGGCCGACTGGATACGCAAGCAGACACTGGTCAATGCAGAACGATACATCACGCAAGAACTGAAGGAATACGAAGAAAAGATTCTGGGAGCGGAAGACAAGATTCTGATTCTGGAAACCCGTCTGTACAACGAACTGGTGGCAGAGCTTGCCGATTTCATCCCCGCCATCCAGATCAATGCCACGCAAATAGCCCGTCTGGACTGCCTGCTGTCGTTTGCCAATGCAGCCCGGGGCAACAAATATATCCGTCCGGTGGTAGCCGACGACGATATCCTCGATATCAAGCAAGGACGTCACCCGGTCATCGAAAAACAGCTTCCGGCAGGAGAAAAATACATTGCCAACGATGTGTATCTCGATACGGAAACGCAGCAGATCATTATCATCACCGGACCGAACATGGCAGGTAAGTCTGCCTTGCTCCGACAGACGGCACTTATCACCCTCATGGCGCAGATAGGTTGCTTTGTTCCTGCCGAAAGTGCGCATATCGGACTGGTGGATAAGATTTTTACCCGTGTGGGAGCCAGCGACAATATCTCGGTGGGCGAATCAACCTTCATGGTAGAAATGAACGAGGCGGCAGATATCCTGAACAACCTTTCGCCACGCAGTCTGGTATTGTTCGACGAGCTGGGACGCGGTACATCTACTTACGACGGTATTTCCATCGCCTGGGCTATCGTAGAACATATACACGAGCACAAGCGCGCCCGTGCCCGTACGCTCTTTGCCACACATTATCACGAGCTGAACGATATGGAAGAGAGCTTCCCACGTATCAAGAATTACAACGTTTCGGTGAAGGAAGTAGACAACAAGGTCATCTTCCTGCGCAAGCTGGAGCGGGGAGGAAGCGAACACTCGTTCGGTATTCACGTAGCAAAGATGGCAGGTATGCCCAAGACCATCGTGAAGCGTGCCGACGAGATTCTGCACCAGCTGGAAAAAGAAAACCGACAGGAAGGCATGTCATCGCATCATAAGGTAGAACCTAAAACAGTTCATCAGGACGGAGTACAGCTGAGTTTCTTCCAGCTCGACGACCCTGTACTGTGCCAGATACGTGACGAAATACTGAATCTGGACGTAAACAACCTGACTCCACTGGAGGCGCTGAACAAGCTGAACGATATAAAGAAGATAGTAAGGGGGAAATAATACCCTCTACCTGCATATTATGATTCCCTGTGCTGCCGGAAAATGATACTCCGGCAACACTGGGAATGTTTATTTGTCACACCTGAACTTAAAAAGTAAACCCGGCTCATTACCTGTTTCTTTCTCCCTGCAATTTCCATTTCTTTATCTGGAATACAACAAACAGCAGCAAAGTCAATACACACTGCACACACAAAACAGCAGACATCCACCCTAAACTATACCCAAGTTGCATTGACAGCGCTACAGCTAAAGTCGGAACAAGCGGCAATAATATCCAATACACTACCATACAAAATCGAAGAATCTGTCTTAAACCGCGATTCATACCGCACAACGCCGGAAAATAACGTTCAATAGAATCGATGAAAAACAGTTTCTCCCATGTGTACGTCTTTCTCTTTATGAGAAAAATAAGATGTATCAGCAATACCAGTTCGACAACCCAATAAAAGAATTCAAATTCAGGATAGTAGTCGCCAATGAAAGAAGTGACATAAACTACATCCACCAACAGCAAAAGAAGTAAAGCTATAAACCACATAAATGTATAAAACATAAATTATTAACATATAACCAGGAGAATATACTTGGTGAATTCTTAGAACTCATGTTAAGACTCGCATTTACATTTCTTACTGATTATTTCCACCAAAGTATATTCATCATAACCCAAAGCATCAGGACAATTCTTACAGTCAGGAGAAATATGTCTAACAAAAACCTTAATCATATATTCAAAACCTTCCTCGTATTGTTCATCGAAACCTTCTATATTAGAGATATGAAAGCGATTTCCTTCAGAATCGGTCACAACATATCCGTAGTCTTGTGCCCCTCCAAAAGGAAGCGGATAAAATAATTCCTTATAGGCTTCTACATTTAAAACCTCAATCTTTATCGAATTTTCTTTACTACAAGAAAAGAGTAAGCTTAGAAACAATAATACCACTCCCAATCCATTTATAATAAATCTAATTTTCATATTTTAGATAGAAATAAACGTTTCACTTCTAACGTCTGCCGGATATTCAAATCCATTAGGAATTTTAATTTTTAAATTATTAATGCCAATCAGCAGTTGGCTTTCTGATTCAAACATTAAAAATTAACAAATGTAAGTAGAGCAATAGCCAACTTTCCAAAGGTATGTAC
>ERZ840517.1851-NODE-1851-length-20976-cov-23.917117_pt1 | contig 20976 bp, 18 predicted proteins | sample MGYA00519876_ERZ840517 | MGnify/ENA primary metagenome ERZ840517 (study PRJEB31850, sample SAMEA3708882) | human gut metagenome | biome: human gut; feature: human-associated habitat; material: faeces | place: China | collected 2014 ... | reverse complement strand
GGTATGATAGGAGTCTCCAAAACTTTTGGTGGGAGTTCGATTCTCTCATCCCCTGCTGATAATAAGCGTCAGAAAACTTGAATTTACAAGGTTTCTGGCGTTTTTATTTATATAAGAAAAGTTGACTTAGCCGTACGGCTTATTGTATAATCAGAACTATACAAAATTAGCCGTACGGCTTATTTGCAAAGCGTATATATATAATTTAGCCGTACGGCCATATGATGCGTATGAAGTTATGTGTTGATAATTTGATATAGAAAGACGAGGAATATGTATGAAAATAATAGATTCAAAATCTTTGGGTGAGGCAATCAGAATAAGAAGAAAAGAACTGAAATATACTCAGGCTTATATAGCAGAATTTACAGGATTTAGTGTAAGTTTTATTTCGGATTTGGAAAGAGGTAAGGCTACAGCAGAAATCGGAAAGGCAATTATAATTATCAATTTACTGGGAATGGATATTCTCGTAGAAAAGAGAGGTTAGAATATGAGAAATTTGGGGGTTTGGATAGAGATTGGCGGTTTGCAGACATATGTAGGCCGTATAATTGGAGAAAATGAAGAAGATGCTAGATTCTCATATGCAGAAGAGTATCTATCTGGTAACATAGCCAGACCGGTATCAATTCATTTGCCATTATCTGAAAACGCATTTTCCGTTGATGATACAAGGAATTTTTTTGAAGGTTTGTTACCTGAGGGATTTACCAGAAGATGTGTGGCTGGGTTATTGCATACAGACGCAAATAATTATCTGTCATTATTAGCCGGGTTAGGTAATGAGTGTCTGGGAGCAATAAGAATTACAGATGAGAATAACGAAGTAGTAAATGCAGATTATCAGAAATTGACAATTGATGAGGTTAGTCAGTTGGCAAGAGAAGGAGCAATGGAGACTGCGGAGTTAGTCACAAAGTCACATTTGTCACTTGCGGGAGCATCTGGAAAGGTTGGGTTATATTATGATGAAAATAATAAAGATTGGTATTTACCAAAAGGGGCAGCGCCAAGTACACATATAGTAAAGCAGAGTCATGTAAGGCTTGACGGAATAGTTACAAATGAGCAGTTGTGTATGATGACGGCAGGAAATATGGGAATAGAGATTCCTGAAAGTTTTATAGTTAATGTCGGTGATGGCAGAGATGAGGAAGTTCTGTTAGCAACTAAAAGATATGATCGTGCAATAAAGGACGGATTAAAAAAATTCAACGGGTTAAATGTTCCGTACAGGTTACATCAGGAAGATTTTTCTCAGGCGATGGGAATTTCGGCGCATAACAAATATGAGAGTGATAATGCCGGATATTTAAAAATGATGTTTGAGATCATAAGACAGAAATCGTTCAACCCGATAGCAGATCAATTGAAAATGTGGGATATATGTATATTTAATTACTTAATAGGCAATACAGATAATCATATCAAAAATGTTTCATTGCTTTATGATGAAGAGTTGAAAACAGTACGTTTGGCACCGGCATATGACATATTGAGTACTGTGATATATACAAGCAGTACCAGAGATATGGCATTTAGTATTGGGAATGAGTATGATATCGAAAAGATCACCAGAGATTCATTTAGAAGAGAAGCGGCTAATATTGGACTAGGAGAGCAAATGGCCATGAAGCGGTTTGATTATTTGGCAAATGCGTTTCCGTATGCGTTGAATAAAGCATGTGATGAATTGCTGGGCAAAGGATTTAACAAGGCGATTGATATTTATGAGAGAATTAGGGACAAGAGGAGAGAGTTTATTTCATGAGAAATATAAGGTCGATGTCTAATTTAAGGGGTTGATAGATATAAAAATAGACAGTATAGCGGATAATTTTATATGCATGGATAAATAGCGAATAGAAGGGTTTTGTGCATCCTTTGAGCCGGGAGTTACCATGATATGGGAGATTCCAAAGACGTAAAAAGAGAGAACTCGCTTTTATCAGGACAAATTGCCAGAGCTTTTAGAGAGCAGGGTTACGGCTGTTTTTGCAGTGTCAGATTTTTATGCGCTTGAGTTTATGCGGTTCTTACAGGGAAAGAACATAAAAACTCCAAAGAATATCCAGATCATTGGATTTGATGACAATATGGCAAGCAGAGAAAGTAATCCTGCACTTACGACGATTCATCAGGATGCATCCCTCAGGGCAAAGACTGCTATAGAATGCATTGAGGCAATGCGCGATGGTGCGGTTGTTGTAAACACAGGGCTGAATTATTTATTGATACTTGGAGGAGAAATCATAAGAAGTGGAGGCAACATAAAAATCATCATGATCATTGATGTTGTTGGCACATGGTGTATCGGAATTCCACTGTGTCTGCTCGCGGCATATGTATTCGAATGGGGAATTATAGGCGTGTACACATTGCTCACTACGGAAGAAATATTCAGATTAGCCGTATCGCTGGCTATTTTTAGAAAGCGCAAATGGATGATCAGTTTGTCATAGCGTGATGCTATGATAAATAACAAAGCGGGTGTAGTATTGCTCCACGGTAAATTCTTATTTTATGTGTGAAGGGGAATATATATTGAGAGTTATATCTAAAGATGAAGCAATCATTTTATGGGATAAATTAAATAGTGAATTTAAGTTTAAGCCGGGAACAGACATAACTGGCGAATGGATTATAATACCAGGCGATACAAAAAAGTATCATAAAGCGACTCCCTGGAGTGAAGAACAAGAGAAGATAATCAATTCAATTTTGAAGGAATTAGGACTGGAAAAAATGTATGCCTTAGACTGGAATCATGATTGTTTTGAATTCTCGCCAATGGAAGATATTTCTATGAATTATAACTATTATGATCCTGATAGACAATGTCAAGTGTATTTTCCAACATATTATCCGGATGGAGATTATTATTTTTTTATTGATAGCACATGGAATTGTGGAATCTTCGGTCATCCCTGGCGAAATGAAATTATAGTAACGGGAAAAGAATTGATTAAAAGGTTTGAAAAAAACAAGGGAAGATTAGGACTTTAATGATATGGAATTAAGACTATTACGCTATTTTCTGACAGTAGCAAAGGAACAGAGCTTTACAAAAGCAGCAGAACAATTGCATATTACCCAGCCAAAAAAGAGTTTATAAAAAAGGAAGATCTCATAGGAAAAACATTGATCCTGCCCGAAAGAGGAAATGTTCAAAGTGAACTCGCCAATTGGTTTGGAAAAGACTTTTCGAAACTGCAGATTGCTTTTACGAGTAATCTTGGAACTAATGCCGGAGTCATGGCAGCAAATGGATTGGGGTATCCGATATCAATCGAAGGTGCTGCAAAGTATTGGAGAGATGACATTCTTGTACAACGAAAAATTTTTCCTGAAATTACGACAAGTACCGTGATTGCCTGGAGACGAAACATTCCATATTCCCTGGCGGTCAGTAAGATGATAGAAGAAATAAATGCTTTTCAGGCATAGGAGAGAATTTAATTGACAAGACTCTTGAATTTGTATCCAGGTGGTAGGGGATGAAATACCAGTTATTGACAAAAAGTTATAAATGATATAGTATAGCAACAATTAAAAAGAGCTTGTCTCGGCACGTAAGAAGACTATAGATTTTGCTGTTTCTGAACATAACAGTTTTATCTATAGTCTTTTTATTTGGCAACAGGAGGTTGTATGAGTAAAAGAGAGTGGATAAAGAAGATAACTGTTATAATAATTGGTTCAGTTATTGCCGCATATGGTATAACCCTGGCATTGTATGCCGGATTTGGCGGTGCAACGCTTGCGGTATTATGGCAGGGAATATCCGGTACGTTTCATGTGAGTATCGGAGCAGCATCGTTCATCGTGGCGGTGATAATGATACTTTTTGTGCTCATATATGACAGATCGCAGATACATATAGGAACGATACTTTACCAGATCGTTTACAGTCTGTGTGTTGATCTGTTTGCGCAAATGCACGTCTACAGCAAATACATGTGGCTCAATATGTTGATCATGCTCGTCGGAATTGTGTTGTTTGCGGTGGGAACAGGACTGTATGCGGCAGCAGACCTTGGGCGCGGTTCATATGAGGCCGTGACATTTGCGCTTGCAGAGAGAAATCACTGGCAGGTGAAGAAGGTCAGAATGATACTTGATGCTACCATGGTTGTGATAGGTGTGATTCTTGGGGGAAAGTTTGGTGTGTGTACGGTTGTTACTGTGATTGTATCGGGGCCGATAATTCAGGGGACTGTTGGGAAGGTGAAGAAGGTTATAAAGCTATAAGAATAGAATGATTTCAGACTGTATAAAGTGTTTGATAAGAGAGAAATCATATAGTACATAGCGTGATAATTACATATGTAAGTTTTAAAGCATCAGGAAACTGGTGCTTTTTAGTGTTGAATAATGCATGAAATATAGCTGGTGAAAAGGTGCTCGCTTCTAAGAATCTGTTGATTGAAAGTATTTGTTTGATAGAATATAATTAAAATGTGTTTTATACATTTTTTGAGGGAAAAAAACATGAAGTACTTGACTTCGGCAGAATGTGCAGAACGATTGAAACAGAAAAAATGATAGATCCGAGTAAGGTAAGAAAGCCTGATCAGAAAAAATAATTAACTTCGGAGGATATACACAATGGATAACGCAAGTATTAAGAAACTGGAAGCAGATTTGTGGGAGTCTGCGGATCTCCTGCGTGCGGGATCAAAGCTTACATCGAATCAGTATTGCATGCCCGTATTGGGACTGTTGTTTTTAAGATATGCATATAGTAGATATAAAATGGTTGAGGAAGAGATATTAAAGGATCGACCGGTAAGGAATGGGCGTAAGATGCCAGTGGAGGCAAGTGATTTTATAGCTAAGAGTGCATTGTTCCTTCCTGAAATGGCACAATTTGATTATCTGGTAAATCTTCCGGAGAATGTTGCTTCTCTGGGACTATTGAATGTATCAGGACAGACTATGGGAAGCCTGGGAGAAGTGGTAAATAATGCAATGGAGCTTGTAGAGCAGCAGAGTGACCAGCTTACAGGGGTTCTTCCTAAAAGTTATACCGATTTCTCAGATGAGCTTCTTGGTGAACTGCTCAGAATCTTTAATAACAATGCCTTGGATGAAGTAGGTGGAGATGTAATTGGACGCATCTATGAGTACTTTCTGAATAAATTTGCCAAAAACATCGCATCTGATGATGGAGTATTCTTTACACCTAAGTCATTGGTAAAAATGATTGTAAATATTCTGGAACCAAAGGGGGGAGTCTTGTTGGATCCTGCTTGCGGATCCGGTGGTATGTTTGTGCAGACTGGTGATTTTGTAAATGAGACAGGACTACAGGCTAATAAGAGCATGACATTTTACGGTCAGGAGAAGGTAGAATACAATGCACAGCTTTGCCTGATGAATATGGCGGTTCATGGACTTACTGGTGTAATCAAATCCGGTGATGAGGCTAACACTTTCTATCACGATGCCCATCATCTGGAGGGTAAGTGTAATTATGTTATGGCGAATCCACCATTCAATGTGGATAAGGTAAAGGCAGAAACAGCAGCAAATGCTGGAAGACTGCCTTTTGGAGTACCAAAGGAAAATAAGAATAAGGAAATCGGAAATGCAAATTATCTTTGGATATCTTATTTCTATGCATATCTGAATGAAAAAGGTCGTGCAGGATTCGTTATGGCCTCTTCTGCAACCGACAGTCAGGGAAGTGATAAGGACATTCGCGAAAAATTGGTAAAGACAGGCAATGTTGATGTGATGGTTTCTGTTGGCAATAACTTCTTTTACACGAAGAGCCTGCCATGTTCTCTATGGTTCTTTGATAAAGGAAAGAACGAAAAATTGAAGGGTAATGTTCTGTTTATAGATGCAAGAAATTATTATACCGTAGTAGACCGTACTTTGAATGAGTGGACGGAGTGGCAGTTGAAGAATCTGAATGCAATAGTATGGCTGTATCGTGGAGAAACGGACAAGTATACAGCTTTATTACGGGAATACAGAAAAATATTGGGACAGACAAATTCTTTTGAAGAAGCACTTAATCTTTTGAAGAATGAATTAAAGGATTTACAAAAACGAGAAAAACTTGAAGTAGAACAGGCAGATAGGAAGGATAAGAAAAGAATTCAGTCTGAATATGATGAAATGATAGCTGCTAAAACTGCTGAAATTACTGTTGCTAAGGAAGCAGCATGGCTTTATGAGAAGTTTGGCGAAGGGGAATATAGAGACATCCTTGGGCTTTGCAAAGTGGCAAGTTTGACTGAAATAGAAGATAAAGGGTGGTCTCTTACTCCTGGTGCATATGTAGGTGTAGCCCCGGCTGAGGATGATGGTGTTGACTTTGAGGAAAGAATGGTAGAAATCCATCGGGAATTATTATCATTGCAGGCTGAATCAAATGATTTGATGGATACCATCTCAAAGAATATGAAGGAGATGGGGTTATGATGTATAGCACAATAAGATTTGGAGATTTGTATGCTGTTGACTCACGAAATGGTTTATCAAAACCAATTAAAATTCGTGGTTCTGGTTATAAAATGATAAATATGGGAGAATTGTTTGCTAATGACCGTATTTATGATATTCCGATGGAGCTTGTTCCTTTGAAAGATTCTGAAAAAAATAATGCTAAAGTTGAAGTGGGGGATTTACTGTTTGCACGTCAGTCGCTTGTTTTTGAAGGGGCAGGTAAGTGTAGCATTGTAATGGAAGTATCACCTTTAACGGTATTTGAGTCTCATTTGATACGTGTAAGATTGAAAGACAATGTTAATCCAGTGTTTTATTATTATTACTTCAGGTCAACATTATCTCCTATGAAATCAATAGTAAGTCAGTGTGCTCAAGCTGGGATTCGTGGAAGAGATTTGCAGGAATTAAATGTATTATTTCCGCCAAAAAATGTACAGGATAAAATAGCAAATATATTGAAAAAATATGATGAACTTATAGAGAATAATAATAAACAGATAAAACTTCTAGAAGAGGCAGCACAGCGCCTATACAAGGAATGGTTTGTCGATTTGAGATTTCCTGGATATGAGCAGACAGAAATTATTGATGGAATTCCAAAAGACTGGGAGAAGAAATTAATTGGTGATATTATTGGAAAAATTTCACGTACTAAACAAATAAAAACTTCTGATTATTTAGCGGAAGGGGCGATTCCTGTTGTTGATCAAAGTCGCGATTTTATTGCAGGGTATACAAATGATGAGGATTCAGTAGTTAATTTGGGGATACCTATAATTGTATTTGGTGACCATACAAGAATTTTGAAATACATACAATTTCCATTTGCTAAAGGTGCTGATGGAACTCAGCTAATTATTAGTGACAAGGATAATATGCCACAATCATTGCTATATTTATCATTGAAGGCAGTTGATTTATCAAATTACCATTATGCTAGACATTTTAAGTATTTAAAAGCAGAAATTATATTGATTCCAACAAAAGAAATAGGCGATAAATTCGATAGAATAGTGTCACCAATGCTTAGTCGGATTCAAAAGTTGAGAGATATATGTAATAAATCTTCACAAGCGCGTGACGGTTTATTGCCAAAACTTTTGGGTGGAGAAATCGAGGTGTAACTTATGGGAGTCGTTTCATTTGAAATATCAATACCATTGGATCCAGATGGATTTATTGAGATGGAGTGTGATTATTGTAAAAATAGATTTATGTTGCATCATCAAATATATGAAAGTGAAGATAATATAAATTTCTTTTGTCCTATTTGTGGTTTGCCGAATAGAACAAATACCTTCTTTGTACCGGAAGTATTAGAGAAGGCTCAGCAAATTGCATTAAATTATATGTATGATGAAATAGATAGGACATTAGGTAAAAGTTTAAAACAATTCAATAAAAATGGATTAGTAAAAATGACCATGAAGACGCCTAAGAGGAAAATAGAGAAAGAACTCTATGCTCCTTCAGAAGATTATGTTCAATGTGAAAAGGGATGCTGTGGTTTGAAGGTTAAAGTGAAAAATATTGATAAAGAGATAGGAATATATTGTCCTGTTTGCGGAAGGAGCTGATTGCTAGTGACTAGAAAAGAATTACAAAAAATCTCATTACAATATAGAACCCTAGCTTCTCAAATGCTAAAAATTAATTCTCAAAAAGAAATGTATTGTATTCAACAGTTTTTTGATTTTATAAATGAGACAACATTTTTGATGTCATATATAGAAGAGTGCATTACAGAGGAGTATGATTTTAAAAGCATATTTGAAGAAAAAGAATGGCGATGTATATTAGATTTACCTTCAAATCAGAAAGAATTAATTAGTTATGGATTTCAATTAATTAAGTACATTCTTGATGGTCCCAAACAGTTAATTGGATTATGTGTGGGTTATACGAGTAGCAATAAGTTTTCTGACAACATTGAGGCATTTATGCGAAAAAGTATAGAACCATTTGTTGTGGCAGTTAGAACTTATATAGAATTAAATTTTATAGATGCAGATGATGCAAATGCAAATATAGACAATACAGACAAAAACGTCTTTTTGTCTTATTGTCAGAAAGATAAAGACATAGCGGATAGCATTGACGAAAAGATTGGCATGCTTATTGAAGGAAAGGCTACATTATCAAGAGACATTAGGGATGTTGAATATCATGAAAGCTTTAAAAAGTTTATGCAGTCAATAGAAAAGCATGATTACGTAATCTCAATAATAAGTGATAATTATCTAAAATCAAGAAATTGCATGTATGAAATGTTAGAGGTTGTAAAGGATAGCAATTTTAGTCAAAGATTACTTTTTATTATATTGACTAATGAAGATGCAAAGTATTATAAAGTTGTTCCTATTCAAGATATTGGTGCAGATGTTTATTCTGTTTCGGGACAAGCAAAGTATTTGAAGTTTTGGAGCCAGGTGGATAAAAAACTTGATAGTGAAATAGAAGAGATAGGTAATTCAATTTATGCAATTAATCAGATTAAAGAAAAGAAGATTATTCAAAAAATATTATTAGATTTACCGGATTTTCTAGAGTTTTTAAGAGATAATAAGGGCTTATCACTAACGGAACATTTGGAAAAAGGTTTCGCTGACATGATTTCATTTATGGAATTATAGTGTTAATTTGATGGGGAGGTGATGCTATGAGCTACGATTACTCAGAAAACATATTAGTGCAGGAGAGTGCAGGTCATCTACTTGCTGATGAACTAGGCTGGCAGGTAGAGTTTGCTTATAATCAGGAAATCCTTGGGGTAAATGGAACTTTGGGAAGGAACTCCTACAAGGAAGTTCTTTTGGTGCGTTATTTTCAGCAAGCTCTTCGTACGCTTAATCCATGGATTACAGATGCTCAGGTGATAGAAGCCCAGAACACCTTTGAAAAGCATCTTTCCTCCGCATCATTGATGCAGATTAATGAAGAAAAATATGCTTATCTCCGGGATGGAATTCCTGTTACAGAGAAGAAACCAAATGGTCAGACAGAAGAAAAGCGAGCCATGATTATTGATTTTAGTCATCCAAATGATATGGAAAGGAACCACTTCTTTGCAGTTAAAGAAATGAAAATTCATGGTGACCTTTATCGCCGCCGAACTGACATTGTGGGCTTTGTAAATGGTATTCCCCTTCTTTTTATTGAATTAAAAAAGAACTCTGTGGATGTACAGAATGCGTATACAGATAATTATACAGATTATCTGGACACTATCCCACAGTTATTTTATTATAATGCATTCCTGATGTTATCAAATGGAGTGGAAGCAAAGGTTGGTACATTGGGTAGTAAGTATGAATTCTTTCATGAGTGGAAGAGACTCTCCGAGCAGGAGCAGGGGAGTGTAGCTTTGGAAACTATGCTGCGGGGAATCTGTAGGAAAGAGAATTTCCTTGATTTGCTAGAGAACTTTATTCTTTTTGATCATTCTGGAGGAAAAACAGTCAAAATCCTTGCAAGGAACCACCAATATCTTGGAGTTAACGAAGCAGTAAAGGCTTATGAGGCACGTAAGTTGAATAATGGTAAACTTGGTGTGTTTTGGCATACGCAAGGCTCTGGTAAGAGTTATTCTATGGTTTTCTTGTCACAGAAGATTCGCAGAAAGTTTGCAGGTTCTCCTACCATGGTTGTCCTTACGGATCGTGAAGAGTTGAATTCCCAGATTTCGGATACTTTTGAAAACTGTGGATTATTGGGCAAAACTAAGGCATCTAAGTTTATAGCGACAAGCGGAGAGGATCTAATCAATAAGCTGAAGGGAAATCCGAGCTTTATCTTTACTTTGATACAGAAATTTAATAAAAAGGTGGACGAGCCAATCATTCCGGATCATGATATTATTATCATGTCTGATGAAGCCCATAGGAGTCAGTATGGAGTTTTTGCCGATAATATGATGAGATTGCTGCCTACTGCTTCTAGAATTGGATTTACTGGCACACCGCTTCTTTCTAATGACAATATTACGGAGCGGACCTTTGGTGGATATATTTCAATTTATGACTTCAAACGTGCTGTAGAAGATAAGGCAACAGTTCCTCTATATTATGAAAATAGGGGAGAAAAGATTTTGGATATCCATAATCCGGATATTACGGACAAGATTCTTGATGCTATTGAAGCTGCGGATCTTGATCCGGAGCAGGAAGAGAAGCTGGAGCATGAATTTGAAAAGGAAATACATTTGCTTACCGCTGAGCCGAGACTTAAGTCTATAGCTAGGGATTTTGTTTCACACTACTCTGATTTGTGGACCAGTGGTAAAGCTATGTTTGTCTGCTTGAATAAAGTTACCTGTGTGCGCATGTATAATCTTGTGCAGAAATATTGGCAGGACGACATCAAGGCTTTAGAAAAGCAGATACAGGCCGCATCGCAGCAGGAAGTTCAGGAATTGGAGAGAAAACTTAAATGGATGAAGGAGACGGAGATGGCTGTTGTCATCTCGCAGGAACAGAATGAAATTCAGACCTTCAAAAAATGGAATCTGGATATCAAATATCATCGTGAAAAGATGGAAAAGCGCGAGCTGGATAAGGAATTCAAGGACAAAGACAATCCGCTGAGAGTTGTATTTGTTTGTGCAATGTGGCTTACCGGTTTTGATGTGAAGTGTTTATCATGTTTGTATCTGGACAAGCCACTCAAGGCACATACTCTTATGCAGACAATTGCCCGCGCAAACCGTGTGGCAGAAGGTAAGAGCAATGGACTTATTATTGATTACATAGGCATTGTTAAAGCCTTAAGAAAGGCACTTGCTGATTACACCGCTAATGTAGGTGGAGGAAGTACTGACCCGACAATTGACAAGTGTGAATTGATAGAAAGAGTGCTTGAGACAATTTCAGCGGCTATTGAATTTCTGGATTCCAAAGATTTTGACTTGGATGATCTAGTGTATGCAAAGGATTTTGTAAAACTCTCCTTATTGCAGACAGCCGCTAATGCGGTATCAGAATCTAGGGAAACCAAGAAGCAGTTTATGACATATGGAAACGAACTTAACCGCATGATGAAATATCTGGATCGTGCAGATATTTCCAAGGCAGACTGTGAAAGAAAGGATGCAATTATTGCTATTGTTGATGAATTAAAGAAAAAGAAGAAGCATGTTGATAATACAGATTTAATGGTTCAGATTAACGGAATCTTAGGAGATTATATAATGATTGAAAGAACACCGTATGATCGTGGACTTGCAAAGCGTTTTGATATCAGCAAAATTGATTTTGATCTTTTGCGTAAGGAATTTGCCAAGATTAAAAAGAAGAATCTAGCATTAATGGATTTAGATGAATTGATTCAAGTAAGGCTGGATGACATGCTGAGAGAAAATCCCCGTAGAGTGGATTATTACATAAGGTATCAGCAGATCATTGATGAATATAATTCTGAGCAGGATAGAGCTAATATAGAAAATACATTTATGGAACTGATGGATCTTGCAAGTTCCATGAATGAAGAGGAACAGCGTTATGTTCGTGAAGGCTTCAGCAGCGATGAAGAACTCTCCATGTATGATATGCTTTTTGATGAGAATCTATCTAAAGAGGATATTAAAAAAATCAAGAAGGTTGCTGTAGAGTTGTTGGATAAGATTAAGACGAAGATTGCAGAGCTGGATCACTGGACAGACAAGCAGGAGACAAAGGCCGAGGTAGACACGTTGATTGGAAAGATTCTGTGGGAAGAACTGCCGGAGAGTTATTCAGATCAGAGAATATTTGAATATCGTAAGATGATATTTGAGTATGTGTTTATGAGATATAAGCAGGTGGCGTAACTATATTTGTTAGGGGGCATATTAATGGCATATGAAATAGGTGGCCGTGCAGATAAATATGGAAATCGATTTGAATTTAATTGGACTATAAATAAGATTATTGACATTATTGATGAAAAGATATCCTACGTTGTTATAGAGGCTCTTGGAGAAGACGAAAAAGGTGTGGATTTATGGATTGGATATAAAGATGGTAGTAAAGAGGCTCAACAGTGCAAAGGTAGAAATAGTAGCTTAGAGTATTGGAGATTTTCCGATTTAAATGCTAAAGGAATTTGGAAACACTGGAAAAGACATCTAGATAATGATTTAAAAACACATGTTGCGTTAGTATCGCCGCTTAGCTTTACGTTATTGGAGGATATTTCAATTAGAGCAAAAACAAATAATGATGCTAAAGAATTTTATGAAGAACAGATATTAAAATCAGATCAGAAGATGACCTCTTTATTTAAGCAAATATGTAATGTGATAAACATAGATATAACATCGATAGCGGGATTAGAAAAAGCGAGAGATTTTTTCTCTAGAATGCATATAAGACAGGTTCCAGATAGTGAGTTAAGGGAAGAAAACATTGCAAGAATTAATAGATTGTTTACGGGTAATCCTGAGTCGATTTATAGAGTGTTTCTTGATTATGTTTTGAATGAAGATGTTTATGGTAAAAAAATTGACTCTAAGGTTATTAATACGTATTTAGAGAATAATTGCATAGAATATAGATATTTGGCAGGAAACAAGAAAATCTGGCCAACCATAGATCGATTAAATGAGGAATATGAGCAGGTCTTTAAAACATTTTCGTGTGGTTATATTGAAAGAAATGAATCCTCTGAATGCATGGAGGAAATCAGAAAGGGAAATTCTATTGTTCTGCATGGAAATGCAGGAATCGGGAAAAGTGGATGTACAGAAAATATTATAAATAAATGTAAAAAAGAAGGCATTGTACACTTAGCCATTAAATTAGATCGTAATATCCCGTGTGGTAATTCTGAGTCTTGGGCTAGTAACATGGGATTGCCAGCCTCAATTTCTCATTGTATAGATGCAATTACTAAAGAAACAGCTGTTATTATACTGGATCAATTGGATGCATTACGATGGACACAAGCTCATTCTGGTGATGCATTAACAATTTGTTTTCAAATAATTAAAGAACTTAAACAGATAAATAAGGAACGGGAAAAACCGATATCTATAGTATTTGTATGTAGAACGTATGACTTAAATAATGATGCGTCAATTTCTAATTTATTTCATGATGAAGATTGGAAGAAAATTGAAATAAGCCCACTTACAGAAACAGAAGTTTTAACAGTTATTGGAGAACGTTTTAATAATTATTCTTCAAGAATGAAAAAATTACTGTGCATTCCAAGCAATTTGTATATATTCGAGAAGTTGGATAAAAGTGAATCTTATGAAAATATAGAAGCGACATATCAACTGATAAAAGAGTGGTGGAAGCAGATTACTATTGCGAGTAATCGCAAAGGATTACAGTCAGAAAGGTTGGAAGATATAAAAAATAATATTGTGGAATTTTGTTATAAAAAAGGTAGATTAAATGCGCCTAAAATTATGCTAAAGATTCCAGGAGATTATGAAGAATATCTTGTTTCATCTGGTTTTGTAGTTGCAGATAAATCTGTGGTTTCATTTGTACATCAATCAATTTTGGATTGCTTTTTTGCTGAAGAAATGCTCAGACGCTATTATGAACAAGACTCAGTTTTGGACATAATAGGAGATAAAGTATTTCAGACTCCTGGAAAGCGGTATCAAACACAAATCTTTTTACAGCAATTACTTGAGATTTCATCAAAAGATTTTGTAGATGTAGGAAAAATATTAATTGAAAGTGAAGGAATCAGATATAGTTTTAAGTATGTATTTATAGAACTTCTATCACAAGTTAATATATATGTGAAAGAAGTTGAAGATTGTGTTCTTAATCTATTCCATGATGATAGATGGTGTGCAAGCATTATCAATTCGGTAGTTAGAGGATCAGAGTACTATGTTCATCTTTTAAGAGATAAGGGCTGTCTGAAGGCACTCGTTGAGTCTGGAAAAACAAAGTCTCTTGCTATTGATTTACTATTGTCAATAAGAAGTAGGCTTGATGATTTGGATGTTGAATTTATAAGAAAATATGCAATTGAATTTAAAGATTGCAATAATTGGGCTACTTGGTTTTATGGTGATATAGACCAGGATTCTAATTCTTTTTTTGAACTTAGAATGGAGGTTTATGCTCGAAATTCTAGATTAATGAATAACTATTTTGATTTTAGAAAGATGCTGCAAAATTGCGAGAAGCGTACGATACGCCTTGTAGCTCTTATGTTAAAAAATCAGATAAAAAATAGAGAAGAGACATTATATAAATTAGCAGAAGATATTATTTGGGATGATAAAGATATATTTATTACAGATTATAAATTTGTATTAAACTCTCTGCTCCCTTTATTTCCAAATGTTTCAGATGATGTTAAGTATAGCAATTGGTCGGCTAGATATTCATACAAAAATGGATTAGAAAGAACTTGTGTATTGCTGGTAAAAAAGGCAACAGAACAATTTGCAAAAACTAATCCAGATGAATTTATAGAATATTATAATTTTGCCTTTGATAAAGGTAACATGTTATACAATGAAATCATTCTTGATGGTATGTATTTTTTGGATGAAGCATATTCTGATTTCATTCTCTCTTATATATCTCGTAAATCCTTTATTAATGCATTTGAAGATACTTCCTCAAATGGTAATAAATTATTACTGACCAAGAAATTGGTTAGTAAATTTACAAGAAGCTGTAGTGATGGAGACTTGTATATTTTTGAAACAACAATTACGAATTATTGCGATTCAAAAGCTGTTGATATTCTTAAGGATAGAATAGATGATAATAGAGATAGAAAAATTAATCATGAACCTTCGGTGTATTGGTCGTTCTGGGGAGATATGCAATATGAGCTTATACCAGAAATATGCAATGAACGAGTAAGTGAAAAGACAAAGCAATTACTTAGTGTACTAAAACGTAGATATAGGAACTTTAATAGTAGGTATGATTATGAAAGTTCTATAAGATGTTGTTCTGTGATTTCGCCAGTTTCAGGTAAAAAACTAAGCGCCAAAAATTGGATTAGTATTATTACCAATCCAAGAATAGGAGAACAAAAAAGTAAATCACAATGGAATTTTGAAAAGGGGATTTGTATAGAGAGTTCTATAGAAGAGTTTGTAAGTGAATTCCGGAGCTATGTAACAGATAATCCAGGAGAAATAATATCTTTTATGTGTGATAAGAATGGTCAAGAGCCGGGTAAAGCATTTGTGGATGCATTTTGGAGTGGTTTATCTATGACATCTAATATAGATCAATTAACTGAAATCGATTTGAGAAAGATAATTGACCGGTTTGGTTATGATTATGATTCTTATAGAGCTTCCAATATAGCGGAGGCCATTGAGAAGATGGGCTCACTTCAAGACAAAGATTATTTTATGAAAATATTATGGGATATAGCATTAAATCATAATAATCCACAGTTAGGTGAGCAAGTTGTTGTTTCAAGTTCTGATAAAGATGGTATAACTGTTGATTCGATAGAAGGTAATGCAATTAACTGTGTCCGTGGAAGAACAATTAGAGCAATTTCAAAAATGCTGTGGGACGATTCAAAACTATATGAAAATTACAGAGATAATATTGATGCTATTTCATGTGATCTTAACCCAATAATTAGATATGCATCGCTATTCATACTGTGGCCAATATACAATAATGATAAAGACTGGGCCACAGTTAGAATATTTAAAGTGTTTGAAAGCGATAATCGTATGATAGGATTTTATGATAGCAGAAGGATGTTATGTTTTTGTTATGATAAGTATAATGAATTGATAGATAATCTTATAAAACAGGCTTTTAATTCAAGTGACAGTAAATTAAACAAAGTTGCGAGCTACTCCATCGTAGAATTACATATGATAAAAAATGCCTTTCCAAATATTCTTGAAATATATGAAAAGGCAGATAATAATCGAAGAAAACTAATTCTAGAAATGATTATTATTTATTTTGGTTTATCTGACTATAAGAAAAGAGCCAAGGATTTATTAAATAGAATTATCCTTATTGAAAATGATGTAGATAACGATTTCTTGTGGGGAAAATTATTCAGGGATAAGCTTGTAGACCTAGAATTGGATAAAGACTTAATATGCAATGTTTTAAAATCAAAGATTAAGAGAAGAGTGCTATCGGATTTTGTGAATTTGGTTTCGGAGCAACGAAAACTAAAAGAGTATTATGAGGTAATATTAGAAGTTACCATATCTGCACTGGATAATAGAACAGATATGGTTGGTTACTGGTCTGTAGATATAGAGTTATCTAAATTAATAATTGCACTCTATGACGTGACGGCAAATAGTGTAGACGGTGAGGATAAAGTCATAGCAGGTAAGTGTCTTGATATATGGGACAAAATGTATGAATTTAATGTGGGCCTTGCGAGATCTTTGACTGAACAAATGCTTTGCGTTTAAGTGTGAATTACTTGTTACCTACTCTGGTTTCGTCCTAATTTCATATGTATAAGTATTTGATGACCGCTTATGTGAGTTGGCAATTGTTAGTTAGTGGTACGAGCAATTTTTCTTGTAGTAGTAGAGATGTTTCTTGAATATTGAAAAGCTAATATTAGATTCAAATATTGTATTATAGAAGAATTTCCTGCACAGAATGTTGTTCCATCATATTTGATTCTTGATATACAGTAAAGTCAAAGCAAATAATAAAGCTACAAACTCTCCTTCCTATATTCATTCGGCGTGATCCCATAGTGCCTGTGAAAAAACTCACAGAAATAGCTCGTACCGGAAAATCCACAGGCGTATGCCACATCGGTCACGGACATAGAAGAGTTTCTAAGCATAGCACATCCCTTTTCAAGGCGATAGTTGTTCAGGTATTGCATGGGTGATACAGACAGGTATCTCTGGAAAAGAGATGTGCATTTTGTTTTGCAGTAGCTTCCGGCGCTGGAGATGTCTTTGAACAATAGCTTGCCTGGATAATTCTTCTGGATGAATCCAATCATGGCGGTGAGTGACAGGAGGTCATATGAATTTTCTATATTCTTATTCTGAGTATCCATAGTGCAGGCATCTGCTGTTGACAAAGACACCTTCCCCGGTCTGCATGTCATGCTCTGGCCATTTATATCATATGTCATCTGTCCATCCATCATCATAATAAACTCAACATCGTCATGCCAGTGGCTGACACCTCTGTAGTCGGGATAGAGGGATAGCTGTTCCATCCTTATGTAGGCTGGAAATTGCAGAAGCTGAACTTCATGGAACGCTCGGATTTCAACGGCAGATCAGAGGTTGTAAATGAGCTGTTTGGCAAGTCTGATGGAGCCTGTGTCAATCCGCCATTCTACTGCTATTACGGTTCACATATAGAAGTGGGCAAGAACTTCTTTGCAAATTATAAATGTACAATTCTTGATGTTGCAAAGGGAAATATTTCATACAACGCAAATAAATAACAATAGTATGATTCAGAACTTGGAAACAATCATGGGAAAACGGAATATCTAGACAGAGAAATTCAGGCAAACGAAAAACTTCTTAGATATCAAGAGATATATAAGCTTATTGATGTGATACCCAAAACGATTTAAATTGATGATATAGCATATAGAGTGATCGGATTATCACACGGAGTTAAACCGCCATTTGTATCGTTAGAAATAGAAAAGACAGAGAAAAATCTAAAAGAAAAAATTTCTTGCGCTGGCAGGCAGCGAAAAACTTTGCTCCAATGCCGAACGTAAGGGTCGGTCTCGTTGTTCGGACAACAGAAAAATCAGTCACTAGAGGGTGGGAGTATTACTGAGGCAATACACCATCCTCTTAAATTTGTGCTGTTCATCATACTTAATATAACTTATGAATTTGTCTGATTGAATTTAAAATAATTAGTGCTAAAATGAAGTTGGTTAGGAAAAACTAACTAGATGAGTATACAGACGAAAGGTGGTTATATTTGTGATGAGCATTTTACTGAGTATAGGTCTTGTTGTTTACATAATATTACTTATAATAAGCTGTAAGAATAAGGGTAATAAGAAGATACAGATTGCAACGCAGTTGGTTCAGGGCGCACTATGGACTCTGCTTGCGGTGGACAACTGGCAGGATGGACACTTGATTACACTGATCGTATATGTGGTGATCATTGTACTTTCATTTGCAGGGGTCGTGCATTTGGTTGTTAAGAAGTAGGAGAGACTCAGATTAATATTGATTTGAGGTTGTGTCAGAGGAGATGATGTGGTTATGTCATATGAAGAGTATAAAAACATGAATGTTCGTATAGAACTGCTAGAAATTCTGGCTGAGGCAGAAGATGATGTGAGAAATGTCAGGGTTGCCCCTGCATCCGAGACATTTGGCGATTTGAGAAAAATGCTTCAAGAGGGGTGATCTGTTTTAAAAGTCTGCTCAGGCGGTTGGCGTCAAGCAGCAGTTCTTCGTGCTGCAGATCAAATTCACAGATATCTGGATCGGCGAAACACTTCCTGTAACGCTCAAGATATTTCTCACCCATTTTCTTGGCGTAGAATACGTGGATAGTCGTTCCGGGTACGTTTATGTGTTCTCCAACGCTTGTGTACAGGTCGGTGCAGAACTGATTCTTCATGGACTCCTTGGATATGAATGAAAAGTCTATTCCACTTCCTTTGCCCATGATCTCCATGAATTTCTTCATATATTCAGAACTGTCATTTCCTTCGTTCATTTTCTTCTCAAATACTTTTTTAATAAGACCGCTTTCCTTGCCGGTGATAAAAGGATAGAACATAGGCATCATGATGGCTGTCTCAAGCTTTGCCAGCCACTTTGGCGCCTGATCCATGTCGCTGGAACCAATGATCCCATGATCTATATGTATATTCTGACGCCCAATCAGGAGAGAGACAAATGAACCTCCGAGGGAACAGCCGTATGCTGCAAACAGCTTTCCGTCAAGCTTATCCTTGATGTAGTTCTCAACCTTCAGAACTTCGTCAAGCTCTGAAATAAATGTAGAATTCTCCGTATCGTCAAATCCACTATAGCTGACAACCAGAGTATGAAAGTGCTCCTGAAGCCCATCAAGAACGTGTCCAAAGTTGGTTTTCCAATAGCAGCAGGTGCCAGGAAAGAGCATGATGCTCGGTTTATTTTTATCCCCGAATTCGTAAATTTTCATAAAAATATTCTCCCGATTGTTTGTTAATGTGCTAAAATCAAGTACGTTAGACATACCTAACTAATACAGATACTAGCACTGGCGAAAGCGACTGTCAATGTAAGTTCCTAATTGTCCCATATCTCCGGAATCAATGCCCTTGTCTTGACTTCAATTAAAACATAACGGTGTTTTTATATGTTGTAGAACAGCATATCAATAAATTTTTTAGCATCTCCGACAAAAAAGGGTATTCTTTGCTGACAAAAGCAAATTCACGATCTAATTCAAGAAGAATTTTTGGGGAATTATCCATGATTGCATCTTTCAATTCTTTTTCATCATACCCTTCTCTGAGATTAAGAAAATGCAAAGAGGAAAGTCAGAGAATGAGAATTATTACTATTTTCTTGACAATAAAATAAAAACAGAATATAATCCTTATTAAGAACTAATCCCAATAATAAGTGTCGACAAGCAGGAGAAATGCCATTCAAAAAAATCTTGATATATTGGTAGAGAAAGGTGCGTAAAGTGCAGTGAGATTTTTGCTGCGGATATGGATGAAATTACCGAATTTGCTGGAAAAAATTCGTAACATTCATGGAATTGAATTTTGGGATTATGATATTTCATTTAAAGGAATTTGCCCGAAATGCAGGGAGAAAAATAGTAAAGAAAACGGAGGTAAAAGAGATGGCAGTAAACAAATATGCAGGAACACAGACAGAGAAGAATTTACAGGAGGCATTTGCAGGAGAGTCTCAGGCGAGAAATAAGTATACCTATTTTGCTTCTGTAGCGAAAAAGGAAGGCTATGAGCAGATGTCTGCATTATTTTTAAAGACCGCAGATAATGAGAAAGAACATGCAAAGATGTGGTTCAAGGAATTAGCAGGAATTGGTGATACAAAGAAAAATCTGGCAGCAGCTGCAGAAGGCGAGAATTATGAGTGGACAGATATGTATGAAGGCTTTGCGAAAACAGCCGAAGAAGAAGGTTTCCCTGAGCTTGCAGCAAAATTCAGAGCAGTAGGAGAAATTGAGAAGCATCATGAGGAGAGATATCGTGCACTTCTTAAGAATATTGAAACTGCACAGGTATTTGAAAAGAGTGAAGTTAAGGTATGGGAATGCCGTAACTGCGGACATATCGTGGTAGGAACAAAGGCTCCTGAGATATGTCCGGTATGTAATCATCCACAGAGCTATTTTGAAGTACATGAAGAGAATTATTAAGGAGATGAGATTATTACGAAAAAGCAAGTGATTAATTCAAAAAAAGCAGTAATGATAGGCTGTGGTTTTGTCGGTTCTGCGTCAGTCTTTGCTTTAATGCAGAGTGGCTTGTTTACAGAGATTGTACTTATAGATGCAGATAAGAATAAGGCAGAAGGAGAAGCGATGGATATCAGTCATGGTATTCCATTTGCGAGTCCGA
>ERZ840517.1842-NODE-1842-length-21149-cov-7.787428_pt1 | contig 21149 bp, 17 predicted proteins | sample MGYA00519876_ERZ840517 | MGnify/ENA primary metagenome ERZ840517 (study PRJEB31850, sample SAMEA3708882) | human gut metagenome | biome: human gut; feature: human-associated habitat; material: faeces | place: China | collected 2014 ... | reverse complement strand
CCCATGACCAGACCGAGGCCATGACCCTGGGCGACCGCATCGTCATCATGAAGGATGGCTTCATCCAGCAGATCGGCACGCCCCAGGAGGTCTTTGACCACCCGGCCAATCTGTTCGTGGCCGGCTTTATCGGCACGCCCCAGATGAACCTCTTTGACGCGAAGCTGGTGAAGAACAGCGACGGCAAATACGCCGTGGCTATCGACGGCATCAACGTGGAACTGGCCGAGGATAAGCAGGCCCGGCTCAGCGCTAAAAATGTACCGGAACAGGACGTGACGCTGGGCGTTCGCCCCGATCACATCATGCTCTGCGCCGACGGCGTCAAGGGCACCGTGGATGTCAGTGAGCTGATGGGCTCCTCTGTACATCTGCATATCTCCACCCACGACCATGACGTGGTGGTCATCGTCCCCACCAACGGCAACGCCGCCCACTTCCCCATGGGCAGTGAGGTCAACATGATCTTCGGCGGCAACGTGGCCCACGTGTTCAGCAAGGAGACGGAAAAGAACCTGGAGTGGTAACAACAGACACAAAAAAGGAAGCCCTCCGGGCTTCCTTTTTTCTGCGCCATTGTCATTGCGCGCCCGCCCGCCGCTTTCTGTCATTGCGAGGAGGGCGAAGCCCGACGCGGCAATCCGTTTTCTTTTTGCATAGGCTCCCGGTAAACCGTTGTAGGGGCGGACGACTCTGTCCGCCCGAAACCTTCCCCTTGAGGGGAAGGTGGCAACGCGAAGCGTTGACGGATGAGGTGTCATTGCGAGCCAGCGCTCACGCTGGCGTACCCCAAGGGCACTTGTTCCGCTTCGCTCCACTGCGTGGCGATCCGTCCCCCGACAAAAAAGAAATCCCTTTCGGGATTTCTTTTTTGCGTTCTCAAGGTTTCCTCTTACCTACGTAGACCATCCCGGTCAGAGACAGCACCGCACTCACGGCGTACACTCCCACGCCCGCATCTATGGTCTTGGGGGAGCCGGTCTTGCCCTCGTCCTTCACGGTAGTCGTAGCGTTGTAGTAGTAACGCGGCGTTTCCTCTGCTGTCGGATACTTGTGCTCCGGCAGAAGCGGTGTGCCGTTCGGGTTGAAGCGGTAGTCGCCGCCGTTCTGGGTGAGCTTGTCGTAAAATTCCTTGGTTTTCATGGAATCGATGGATTCTGCGGTGCCAGCGATAGTACCATTGGTGGCGCAGGAATCAACGTTTGCAGTTTCGGTATAGTAGTTGTTCTTAAAAACAGGGGTGCCGGATTCAACCTTACCAACAAGTCCGCCGAGACGCTTATATGGTGGTGTGGTGACACCATATTTGGTCAAATCAATTTCACCAGCGAAATAACAGCTCTTGATAGGGGGGTCACCGTAGATGTAGCCCACAATGCCGCCCGTATTACCGCCAGAAGGTTTGCCGAGAACCGTCAATTTGCCGATGGAATAGCAATTTGTTATGGACGGATTACCACTGCCCAGAGAGCCGGCAATACCGCCGATGCTGTTGGCGCAAACCTCTATGTCAGCTGTGTTGACACAGTAGCGGATTTCAGAAGTGCCACCAGCATAACCAACAATACCACCAACGTTTAGACTGGCAACGCCATTATCAGTTCGAGTGACACTAATGCTGCCTTTGCTTTGGCAGTGCTCAAAGGTGGAGTCCATAGCAAACCCACATAGGCCAATAGAACCGTCGAGATAATTGTCACTGTTAGTGAATGATATATCAGATACACAATCACGAATCGTACTCTTGTTAGATGCACCGACAATGGAGCCAAAATCAGAGTATTTCCTTGAACCAGTAGCATTTACAGAGCCCTGTACAGTAAGACCGGAAATCTCGGCGTTCTCAATATATCCGAAAAAGCCATATGATTCATATTCAATCATGCCATAGGCATCGGAAAAGTCCAAATTAGAAATCGTATGTCCGTTGCCGTAAAATTTTCCGCTGAAAAAATGCGGAACGTTAGCGTCGTTGTCGGCGCATCCAATCGACGTCCATGTTTTACCGCTCAAATCTAAATCGGATTCCAGGCTTACTACAGCATCGGTCTTGCCGTCGTATGCACCCGCGTTTACGTCCGCCGCAAATTGCATCAGTTCATCAACCGTAGTAATAACCGTGCGGCTGCTCTGCGCAGCTCCGACGGTATCCTCCGCAAACGCCGCCATGGGCACCATCGCCAAACACAGCACCAACGCAAAAAATATACCCACTACGCGCTTCTTCATTGTACACTCCTCCTTTTATTCTCCCATAGCATACAGGCGGCGTCATTCCGTGGGTACCCACGGAATGACGGGAGCTCCCGTCGCCGCACATATCAATGCTACTGGTCGTATTATACCTGCTTTTCTGCCAAATGTAAATCCAAAATTTGTGCGCCTTTGGCGGAAAATAAAATGGGAGGAACGGCTCACAGCAGCTTCTCCAATTCGCTCTCGCCGTACACTTTTATGCCGTTTTCCTTCAGCAGCGCCGCCGTGACGCCGTCGCCGTCCGTCAGCGTTCCGGTGAACGTTCCGTCATAGATGCGCCCGCAGCCGCAGGAGGGGCTTCGCTCCTTCAGCACGGCGGCGGTACAGCCGTACAGCCGCGCCAGACGCAGCGTCTCCTCCGCGCCCCGGTGGTATTCCGCCGTCACGTCCCGTCCATCGTTCATCACCACCCGATCGCCCCGCCGCTCGGAGGGCTTTCGGGGCGTGGGCAGACCGCCCAACTGCTCCGGACACGCCGGCACCACAAGCCCGCGCCGGGCCAGCTCCTGTGCCAGCGGGTGGGGCTTACTCTGCCCGTCGTAGCGACAGGCGCAGCCCAGCAGGCACGCGCTCACCAGGATCATACCGCCAGCTCCTTTCCGTTCAGAGCGGCATACACCAGCGTATCGCCCGTGTATTGCAGCTTCATGGAGAAAAACGGCGTGTCCTTCTCGTGTATGAGATCCAGGAACAGCTTGTCCCCCGTCCATTGGGGCAGCGCCGCCAGCGCATCCTTGTGCAGCCACTCCAGCACGCCCTCGTCGCACTCCCGCAGCGTCCCCGTCCAGCCGGTGGCGGTAAACAGGTGCATATATTCCCCCTCCCAGATATCCGACACGAAGGTAATGACGCCCCGGTACCGATAGTCGGTCAGGGTCAGGCCCGTCTCCTCCAGCGTCTCGCGGCAAACGCACTCCTCCGGGCTCTCGCCCTCCTCGCACTTGCCGCCCACGCCGATCCACTTGTCGTGGTTCAGGTCGTTCTGCTTCTTCACCCGATGCAGCATCAGGTATTCGCCCCGTTCGTTTTCGATATAGCACAGCGTGGTGTTTTTCATCTTTGCACCTCCGGTTTACAAATCACTGCCAATAGTATATACTATTCGTATCGTCAACACAACTGTTACCTGTCAGGAGAGTATATAGTATGACAACGATAAAACCAGGCCGCTACCGCCACTTTAAGGGTAATGAATATGAGGTCATTGGCACCGCCCGCCACTCTGAAACACTGGAGGAACTGGTGGTCTACCGTGCCCTGTATGATAATGGCGGTCTGTGGGTGCGCCCCGCCGCCATGTGGTCCGAGATCGTGGACCGCGACGGTTACCACGGCCCGCGTTTCATCCCGGAGGACGGTCAATGACAGACTATACCGTGATACGTTCCCGCCGCCGCACCCTGGCGCTGGAGGTCACCCGGCAGGGCACTGCCCTGGTCCGGGCACCTCTGCGGGCCACCGATGCGGACATCGCCCGCTTTGTAGACAACCACCGCAGCTGGCTGGAAAAGCACCTTGCCGCAAGGCAGGCCTTTCTGGCCGCCCACCCGGAGCCGTCTGCGGCACAGACGGATGCATGGCGGCAGCAGGCAAAAGAGACACTGCCGCCCCTGGTGGCCCACTGGGCCCAGCGCATGGGCGTGCAGCCCGCCGGCATCACTGTCACCGCCGCCCGCACCCGCTTCGGCAGCTGCTCCGGCAAAAACCGTCTCAGCTTCTCCCTCTACCTGATGGCCTATCCCGAGACTGCCATTGAATACGTGGTGGTCCATGAGCTGGCGCACATTCGCCACCACGACCACTCCCCCGCCTTCTACCGCGAGGTGGGAGCCTATCTGCCCGACTGGAGGGCGCGCCGCGCCCTCCTTCGCCGGTAATTCCGCCATTTTGCGCCGTACATTCGATACTTCGCCGCCGCCCGTTCAATCGGGCGGCGGTTTTCTTGTGATTTTCACAAGAAAACCACCGTCTTTTCTGTGCGTTTCGGCAAAAATGCGGGCGGGTGATTGACATTTCCCCCGAATACTGATAGGATAACTACGCTGAACGGAAACGTTACCGGAAATGTTACCGACAAATTCCGGGCGGTTGCGTCCGTTCCATTTGGTATAGTAGGAGGCACACCGGGACATGACGATCAAGGATATAGCCAAACAGTGCAGCGTCAGCGTCAGTACCGTCTCCCGTGTGCTGAATGACCGGCCGGATGTCAGTGAGGATGTCCGGCGTAAGGTGCTTTCCGCTATCAAGAATAGCAACTACATCCCCAACAACAGTGCCCGCGATCTGGTACGCACCAAGTCCGACGCTGTGGGTCTGGTAGTCCGCGGTGTGTCCAATCCGTTCTACACCGACATTATCCGCGCCATTGAACGCACCATCACCGATGCCGGTTTTACAATGGTCATGCAGCAGATCGGCGCCTGTGACGACGAGGTCAAATGCGGTGCGGTCATGGAGCGCGAAAAGCGCCTGCAGGGCATCGTGTTCCTGGGCGGTCGGTTTGATTACACCCCCGCTGATCTGGCGATGCTGAACGTTCCCTTTGTGTGCTGTTCCTACTCCAACCGCTATGGCACGCTGATCGAGGGCGAGTATTCCTCTGTGTCCATCGCCGACGGTGACACCGCACAGCAGGCGGTGGAGGAGTTGTACCGCCACGGGCACCGGCGCATCGCCGCGCTGATCTCCCGTCCCAACGATCAGTCCATCAGCCAGCTGCGCTATGAGGGCTATGTGCAGGCGCTGGAGAGTCACGGCATCCCCGTGGACCCGGAGCTGGTGATCTCCACCGGCGGCTTCGACGTCCGCGATGCCTATTCCGCCGTAAAGGCTGCCCTGGAACGGGGCGCGGATTTTACTGCTCTATTTGCCATCGCGGACTCTATGGCCATTGGTGCCATGCGGGCCTTGATGGACGCCGGCAGGCGTATTCCCGAGGACTGTTCCGTTATAGCGATAGATGGGTTAGAATTGTCTGCCTATATTGAGCCGCCGCTGACAACCCTGTGCCAGCCTATGGAGGAAATGGGCCGCCGCAGCGCCGAGATTTTGCTGGACATGTTGCGGCACAAGGGCTCCCACGCCTGTGAGCTGCTGCCCACCACCCTGCGCCAGGGCCGCAGCGTGGCCGCGCCCAGGTGATACTTTTGTATATCTTTGTGATCTATTTTGTGTATCCTAAGGATCCGTTTCCTGCATCCCAATGATTTGTTTTTTGTACCCTAATGATCTGTTTTTTACATCCTTGTGATGTGAAAATAAAAACAAAAAAGGAGTAATTACCATGAAGAAGTTTCTTGCAATGCTTCTTGCTCTCGTGATGGCCCTGTCTCTGGTGGCCTGCGGTGAGAAGAAGGACGACACCAAGACCGAGGGCGGCGACACCGCCACCGGCAGCGTGTACTACCTGAACTTTAAGCCCGAGTCTGACGACGCCTGGAAGGCTCTGGCCGCCACCTACACCGAGAAGACCGGCGTGCCCGTCAAGATCCTCACCGCCGCCTCCGGCGAGTATGAGTCCACCCTGGTGTCCGAGATGGACAAGGAAGACGCGCCCACCCTGTTCCAGTGCAACGAGGGCGGCGTGGCTACCTGGGGTGAGTTCTGCTACGACCTGAGCAGCAGCGACGTGTACAACCAGCTGACCTCCAAGGATTATGCCCTGAAGAACGCCGACGGTGAGGTCATCTCCATCGGCTACTGCCTGGAGACCTACGGTATCATCGTGAACAAGGCGCTGCTGAAGGAAGCCGGCTATGAGGTCACCGACATCACCAACTTCGAGTCCCTGAAGAAGATCGCTGACGACATCCACAGCCGCGCTGCCGAGCTGGGCTTCGACGCCTTCACCTCCGCCGGTCTGGACGGCACCTCCGCCTGGCGTTTCTCCGGCCACCTGGCCAATATGCCCCTGTTCTACGAGTTCCGCGATGACGGCGTGACCAGCAAGCCCGCCACCATCAAGGGTACTTATCTGGACAACTACAAGGCTATCTGGGATCTGTACATCACTGACTCCGCCACCACCGGCGCCGCCCTGCTGACCGCCACCGGCGACCAGGCTGAGGCCGAGTTCGGCGAGGGCAAGGCTGTGTTCTATCAGAACGGCACTTGGGAGTACAGCAACCTGACCGGTGAGAAGTTCGGCATGAACGCTGACGACCTGACCATGATCCCCATCTACTGCGGTATTGAGGGCGAGGAGAAGGCTGGCCTGTGCACCGGTACCGAGAACTACTGGTCCGTCAACAAGAACGCCTCCGAGGAGGACATCAAGGCCACTCTGGACTTCCTGAACTGGGTCGTTACCTCCGAGGAAGGCACTGCCATGATGGCTGAGCAGTTCGGCGCCTGCCCGTTCCAGGCCTCCAAGGCTCCCTCCAATCCGTTCAGCGCTCTGGCCAACGAGTATGTTGCCAATGGCTGCTATCCTGTCACCTGGGCCTTCAACTACACCCCCGCTGTCAATGACTGGCGTGCCGCTGTGGTCGACGCTCTGGGCAAGTATACCGCCGACGGCGGCAGCTGGGACGATGTGAAGACCGCCTTCGTGGAAGGCTGGGCTACCCAGTACAACAACGATATCGCCAACGGCTAAGCTACGGTTTCAACCACATACGCACAGGGGGCGGGCTTTTCGCCCGCCCCCTCTTTCTTACTCTGTGACGGCGTGCGCTGTCCTTCGAACGCACTTCGGAGGAGAGCTTTCGCTGTGACAAAACTACGGAGAACAGGAGTGGTCTAATGAAACGATTTCAAGCGAAACGGGACGCGGCTGCGCTGAACAGCCGACTGGTCCGACGGCCAATTCAGCGCATGGTGTGGCTGTTTCTGCTGCCCACCTTTGCCGCCTTCTGCATCGGGTTCATCTACCCGTTCCTGAAGGGCGCGTTCCTGTCCTTCTGCAAATTCAAGCTGACCAGCAAGTGGACATGGGTAGGCTTTGACAACTATCTGAAGGCCTTTGCCGACAGCAGCTTCCGCCATGCCTTCTTGTTCACGGCGCTGTTTGCCTTTGTGTCGGTGCTGTTCATCAACGCGCTGGCCTTCGCGGTGGCCTATGCGCTGACGCGGGGCATCAAGGGCTCCAATCTGTTCCGGACGGTGTTCTTCATGCCGAACCTGATCGGCGGCATCGTGCTGGGCTATATCTGGTCCATGATCTTCGACGGTTTTCTGGTGGCCTACGGCAAGTCCGTGGTGCTGAACAGCCACTTCGGCTTCTGGGGTCTCATCATCCTGATCTGCTGGCAGCAGGTGGGCTATATGATGATCATCTACATCGCCGGATTGCAGTCCGTGCCGGAGGATATGCTGGAGGCGGCCCGCATCGACGGCGCCACCAACTGGCAGACCCTGTGGAAGGTCACTATCCCCAACATGATGAGCTCCTTCACCATCTGCATTTTCCTGACGCTGACCAACGGCTTCAAGCTGTTTGACCAGAACCTGGCCCTGACCGGCGGCCGCCCCTTCCTGCAGCAGGCGGACGGCAGCGTTATCAAGACCACGGAAATGCTGGCCCTGAACATCTACAACTCCTTCTACTCCGGCAGCGGCAACAACCGCGGCGTGGCCCAGGCCAAAGCCGTGCTGTTCTTCATACTGGTGGCGGCTATCGGACTGATCCAACTCCGGGCTACCCGTAAAAAGGAGGTGCAGCAGTAATGCAGACGAGCCTTGCCAAAAAGCATGACCGCAGCAAAATGGTGTTGACCATAGCGTTCACGGTGATCTGCATCGTGTATGTGCTGCCCATCGTCATCGTTCTGATCAACTCTTTCAAGACCAATGCCGCTGTCAATACCGATACGTTCGCCCTGCCCAATGAGGACACCTTCGTGGGCTGGCAGAACTATATCAAGGGCATGACCTTCGGCAACTATCCGTTTATCAAGGCGGTGTTCTACAGTCTGTTCATCACCCTGGTCTCCTCGGCGCTGATCCTGATCTGCACCTCTATGGCCGCGTGGTATGTGGCCCGTGTGGGCAGTCTGTTCAGCAAGATCGTGTACTACCTGTGCGTGTTCTCCATGGTGGTGCCGTTCCAGATGGTGATGTTCACCCTGTCCCGCACCGCCGAGCAGGTCAAGCTTCCCTACTTTAGCCTCACCTCTATGGCTTTTGCCAAGATCGGATTGAACACACCGTGGACAATACCTATCGTGTACCTGGGCTTCGGCGCGGGACTGGCGGTGTTCATGTTCTCCGGGTTTGTCAAGACGATCCCGCTGGAGATCGAGGAGGCCGCCGCCATTGACGGCTGTGGGCCTGTGCGTACCTTCTTCCTGGTGGTGCTGCCCATGCTGAAGCCCACGTTTATCTCCGTGGGCGTGCTGGAGATCATGTGGGTGTGGAATGACTTTCTGCTGCCGTACCTGGTGCTGGATCTGAACAAATACCGCACCATCCCCATCGTCATCCAGTATCTGAAGGGCAGCTACGGACAGGTGGATATGGGCGCCACCATGGCGCTGATCCTGCTGAGCATCGTCCCGGTCATCATCTTCTATCTCTGCTGCCAGAAGCACATCATCAAGGGCGTGGCGGCAGGCGCCGTCAAGGGCTAAACTTACAACACGCCGGGGGCGGGCTGATCGCCCGCCCCCGTATATTCCGGCCGGAACTGTCCGGCTGAAAGTCAAATCCTATCCAAGAGAGAAGTTGAGTTATGAAACGAAGCAGCGGTATTTTAATGGCGGTATCCTCCCTGCCCTCCCCCTATGGCATCGGTACCCTGGGCAAGGCGGCCTATGATTTCGCCGATTTCCTGAAAGACGCCGGCCAGTCCTACTGGCAAATGCTCCCCCTGGGCCCCACCAGCTATGGCGACTCCCCCTACCAGAGCTTTTCCGCCTACGCCGGCAACCCCTACTACATCGATCCGGATATGCTGGCGGCCGACGGGCTGCTGACGGCCGCCGAGTGCGCCGCCCCCGACTGGGGCAGCGACCCGCGCCATGTGGACTACGGAAAGATCTACGAGAGCCGCTTTACCCTCCTTCGCAAGGCCTATCAGCGGGGCTGGGAGCGGGACGCGGAGGCCGTAGCGGCCTTTGCGCAGGACAATGCGCGCTGGCTGCCGGACTACGCCCTGTACATGGCCTGCAAGCGGCACTTCGGCATGAAGGCATGGACGGAGTGGCCCGACGACGACCTTCGCCTGCGTAAGAACGAGGCCGTGCTGGACAAGTACCGCACACTTCTGCGGGAGGATGTGCAGTTCTTCACCTATCTGCAATTTCTGTTTTTCAGGCAGTGGACCGCTCTGCGCGACTACGTCCACCAGCAGGGCATCCGCATCATCGGCGATCTGCCCATCTATGTGGCCATGGACTCCGCCGACGTCTGGGCTGAGCCGCAGTTCTTCCAGCTGGACGACGATCTGGTGCCTAAGGCTGTGGCCGGCGTCCCGCCGGATTACTTTACCGCCGACGGCCAACTGTGGGGCAACCCCCTCTACGACTGGGACGCCATGCGTGACGACGGCTTCGGCTGGTGGATCCGCCGGATCGACGGCGCCGGCAAGCTGTATGATGTGATCCGCATCGACCACTTCCGCGGCTTTGCCAACTACTGGGCCGTGCCCTACGGTCAGCCCACCGCCAAAAACGGCCGCTGGATCGCCGGTCCCGGCATGGACCTGATCGAACGGCTCAACGGCTGGTTCCCGCAGCTGGAGTTCATCGCCGAGGATCTGGGCTACCCCACCCCGGAGGTGGCGCAGCTGCTCCGCGAGTCCGGCTGGCCCGGTATGAAGGTGCTGGAATTCGCCTTTGACTCCCGGGATTCCAGCGGGTATCTGCCCCACGCCTATACGCCGCACTGCATCTGCTATACCGGCACCCACGACAACAGCCCCCTGGCCCTGTGGCGGCAGGAGGCCGCGCCGGAGGATGTGGCCCACGCGGTGGAATACCTGGCGCTGACTGAGCAGGAGGGCTTCCACTGGGGTATTATCCGCGGCGGTATGTCCAGCGTGGCGGAGCTGTTCGTGGCGCAGGTGCAGGACTATCTGGGCCTGGGCGAGGGAAACCGCATGAACATCCCCGGCACCCAGGGCGGCAACTGGACCTGGCGGCTGCTGCCCGGCGAGCTGAGCGATGCGCTCTCTGTCAGGATCGACCGCATGACCGCGCTCTACGGCCGCAAGGCATAAGCGAACACCCCCGGCAGTGCCGGGGGTGTTTTTTTTGCCGGGAGCACCGCTTCCGCAACGCCGAAACCCCCATCTGCCGTGTGACAGATGGGGGTTTCGATGCCGCCGAGGTAGGGGTTAGACCTCCGCGACCCGTACTGCAATATGGGCCCTGCCGGGCAGGGCAAATAAAAAACCGGCTGCAATGTATGCACTTTTGAAGTGCATCCCACTTGCAGCCGGTCGATCATGCGGTCAAATGCCGTTTAGACACCATAGCTTTGCGTCTCGGCCTTTCAGCCGATTTGCCAACAGAACATTATCGTATTTGTAGTGTATCACTTTCGTTCCGTTTCGTCAAGTCTTTTTCGCAAAAATCCGTGTTTTCTACGCGTCCGTCTCTAAATCTTCGATCGCCGCGCACGCCTCACGATATGCCGCGGCCGTCTCCGGATACAGCGCCGACGCGCGCTGCATGTCGCCGCCGCGCAGGGCCTCCGTCAGGGCTGAGGCTGCCTGCCCCAGCTGCACCAGCCCCAGGTTGGCTGCCAGGCCCTTCAGCGTGTGCGCCGCGCGGAAGGCCCGTTGGCCGTCTCCGGCACTCATGGCCGCCTCCAGCATGGCGAAGGTATCGTCTCCGGCGAACATCCGCAGGAAACGCTCCACCGCAGCTATACTGCCCAGCCGGCGCACGGCGTCCGCCATGTTGCCGCCCATCTCTTGATAAAGCTTCTCTAAATTCATTGTTTCTTCCTCTCCAGCCACTCGGCGATCGTTCTTATCATCTGCCCAGCCTCCAACGGCTTGGGGATATGCGCGTCCATACCCGCTGCCAGGCAGGCCGCCACGTCCTCGTCAAACAGGTTGGCGGTCATGGCGATGATCGGCAGGCGGGCGTCCGGCCTGTCCATGCCGCGGATGGCGCGGGTGGCGGAAAGGCCGTCCAGCTCCGGCATCATCACGTCCATCAGCACCGCGTCGTAGGTACCGGGCGCCGACGCGGCGAACATCTCCACCGCCTCCTTGCCGTCGGCGGCCTGGTCCACCACGGCGCCGGCCTCCTGCAGCAGGTAGACCGCGATCTCCCGGTTCAGTTCGTTGTCCTCCGCCACCAGCAAGCGCCGTCCGGCAATGGAGGCCGCCGCACCGGGGAGCGCGGCTTCCGGCTCGGCCTCACTGGGCATCATGGGCAGCACCACGCGGAAGCGCGTTCCCTGTCCGACCACACTGTCCACCTGAATGGTACCGCCTCTTTCGTCCACCAGCTTCTTCACCACGGCCAAACCCAGGCCCACGCCGCCGGAAAGGCTGCCCCTATCGCTGTTTTCCTGGGCAAACGCCTCGAACATATGGCGCTGGAACGTCTCGCTCATACCTGCGCCGTTATCCTCGCATATAAATTCCAGCCGGCACACGCCGTCCGCATCACGGGACTCGCGGAAGCTGCAGCGCACCCATCCGCCGGGGTGGTTGTATTTGATGGCGTTGCCGATGATGTTCTGGCAGATCTGCCGCATATACAGCGGGTCGCCTGTGAATCGTTCATGCTCCAGCGTCAGGTCCATCACCGTCAGCGCGACGCCTGCGATCTCCGCCTGGGCGCGCGAAATATCCAGCATCTCGTGCAGCTCGCTTGTCAAACAATAGGGGGTCTTTCCCAGCGTCTCCTGCTTCGGGCGATTCAGTGTCAGTACGTCGTTTACCAGCGCCAGCAGATACCGCGCCGCGGTCTGCGCCTTCTCCCGGCAGGACTGCACCAGCGTCACATCCTCCGGGTTCCGCCCGATGATCTCCAGCATACCCATAATGATGTTGATGGGTGTGCGTATATCGTGGCTCATGCTGCGAAGGAAGTGCGTCTTGGCCTGGTCCGCCGCTGTGGCACGCTCTACTTCCTTTTCCAACTGCTTCTGGTACGCAAGCTCCCGCCGTTTGCGGTCCCGGCCGAGCCTGACCAACAGCAGTACCACCACCACCGCCGCCGCCGCGTACACGCCGAAGGCGGAGATCAGCATATTCTTTGTCTGCGTGAACACAAAGTCTGCCGGCAGGAACACATACAGGCTGTACTCCTGGTACATCCTACGCATACCGAAAAACGTACCGCCACAGTCTAACCTCGTCAAGCAGCTGTCGCTGTCCGCCTGCTCCAGCGCCGTGATCAGCGGCACACTGTCCACCGGCAGGTTCCACTGGCCGTTGTCACTGCTGCCGATGACCTTTTCCCCATCCGTGATATAGGTATAGATCTTCTCGTTGAGCAGCGTCTCATATCCCGCCAGCAGGCTCTCGATGGATGCGTGGTAGGACGCGATAACCGCGCTGCTCTGCCGCCGCACACAGAACACCATGCCCGGCTCCACCGTCCGCGCAGCGGCAGCTACATCGTACACCACGCCGTCCCGCGTCAAACGCCGGGCAAATATCTTCTCCGGATACTGCATGACGTTGCTGACCGACTCATCGGTATACAGGTCGCTCCAGTCCATGTCCACACCGCAGGAATATACCGGCTCCAGCGCATCGTTCAGCACCAGCACGCAGCTTATGCGCTGCCGCTGTGCATATTCAGCCAGCTCCTCATTGCTGCGCGCCCGCCCCTTCAGTCTGTCGCGCTCCGTCAGCTCCTGCGCCTGCTCTGTCAGGCGCACCAGGCTCTTCACCCGGTCCGCGGCGATGATATCCTGATAGCTGATGCACTGGTCCCGCAGGTATTGCAGCGTGCGCTCCGCGGTGCGCTCCGCGGTATGTATGGCGCTGTTCGCTCCGATCAGCGCCACACCCAGCAGCGACAGCAGCCCGGCGATGGCGATGGCTATGCCGATGTAGATGGTCTTGTTGGTTCGCCTCTTTTTCCTCATTGCCGTCACTCCGTCAGCGCCGCCTGCGCGTCCACGCCGTACCGTTCCAGTATCCCGGCAGCGGTGCCGTCCTCCTTCAGTTCCCGCAGCACATCGCTCAATGCCTCAGCGCGGCCGGTATCGTCCTCCTTATAGAACGCCACGCCCAGGCCCACGCGCAGCAGCTCCTGGTCCAGCACACGATACTGCCCGGCACGCCCGCCCATAAAGCTGCGGTATGCCGTCTCGTGGCCGGCGCAGGCGTCCACATAGCCCTTATCCAGCGCGGAGAACACGTCATTCACATTGGCAAGGCTGTATACATTTTTCACCTGCTCTACGCCGGGTACCTGGTGTGTCAGCAGCAGTTCCTCCGGCTTAGTGGATATCTGCACGGCAATACGCTTATCATTCAGGTCGGCCAGTGTGCAGATATCGCTGTCGGCCTGCACGATGACCACCTGCCGGCTGTACATATACGGCCCCGCCCAGTTGTAGCGATCCTCCCGCCCGGTCATGGAGAAGCTGCCCCACAGGCAGTCCACCTCTCCGTCCGCAAGCAGCTGGTCCTTCTCCTGCCAGAAGATCTGCCGGAAATCCGGCGTCCACCCCAAGCGCTCGCAGGCCGCCCTGGCAAGCTCCACGTCGATACCCGCATAGGCGCCATCTTCATCCAAATAGAAATACGGCTCATAGTTGTCGCTGCCAATGACCAGCACCGGCAGTTCTTCCGTTTCTGTCTCCTGCCGTCCGCAGCCGCACAGCACCGCGCCGCACAGCGCCAGCAGCACCGCCAGCAATCTTTTTGTCCTGCTCATTCCTTACCTCTCAGGCCGTATACCTCACGGCACAGCGCACCCTGTATGTCCTCCAGGCAGTCCACCAGCAGCGGATCGAACGCGCCGCACTCGCCGCGCCGTATCATAGCCAACGCCTCCGCATGGGTATACGCCGGCTTGTACACCCGCTGGCTCACCAGCGAGTCATAGGCGTCCACCAGACCCACCGCCTGCACGGTCATCGGTATCTCGTCGCCCTTCAGCCCGTCGGGATAGCCGCTGCCATCCACCCGTTCGTGGTGCCAGCGGCAGATCTCCGCCGCAGCCTCCACCAATGGCTCGCTTTCCATCTCCTTCATGCCCCGCATCAGTTCCTCGCCGATCAGGGTATGCTTCTTGATCTCGTCAAACTCCTCCGGCGTCAGGGGGCCAGGCTTTCGCAGCAGGGCATCCGGCACGCCTATCTTTCCAATGTCGTGGAACATAGCCGCCGCGGCGGCCCGCCGGCAGTCCTGCAGGGTCAGGCCGTATTTATCCGTGCGTTCCAGCATTCTCTGCAGCAGCCGCTGCGTGATCTTCTCCACGTGCCGCCCATGGTCCGCGCCCTCGCCGTTGTGGTAGCCCATCACCCGCGACAGGATATCCGCCGCGATACCCATCGTGTGCTCCTGCCGCCGCAGCTGCTGCGTCATCACCGCCGCCAGCCGCCGCTGCCGCGCGTACAGCTTCACGGTGTTTATCACCCGCTGCCGCACGATACGGATATCAAAGGGCCGTTCTATGTAGTCCGCCACGCCCATGTCGTAGGCCTGCCGCACCTTTTCTTCTGAGCCGTCCGCCGTGATGATAATGACCGGGATATCCTCGATAAACCCCCGCTTATTCATCTCCTCCAGCACCTGCAGGCCGTCCATCTCCGGCATGACCATGTCCAGCAGCACCAGTGAGATATCCGCGCCGTAGGTCTCCAGCTGCGCCAAACACTGCCGGCCGTCCTCCGCCTCCAGCACGTCGAAATCCTCCGCCAGCATCTCCCGCAGTATCGCGCGGTTCATAGCCGCATCGTCCACCACAAGAATATGCGGCTTGATCTCCTCTCCCTCCTCCACGGGGGTATCCTCGGTGACCACGGCGTCCTTTCTTCGCTTGGCCCGGTACATCAGCCGGTCCGCCCGCTGCACCGCCTGGGCGATCGTCTCCTGCTGCGCCATGACGCAGCCCACGCTGATGGTGATATGCTGGCAGCCCTCGCAGCCCGGTATGCTCACTGTCCGCAGCCGCCGCTGAATGTCTCCCAGCACGGTGGCAAAGGCCGCCTGCTCCACGCCCGGCAGCAGCAGCAAAAACTCATCGCCGCCGTAGCGCACCAGCGAGCCGCTGCGGCCCACTACCTCATAGATGGTATCCGCCAGCACCCGCAGCGCGTTGTCTCCCACCTGATGGCCATTTATGTCGTTATACAGCTTCAGATCGTCCATATCGATGAGCGCCACACCGCCGCGGTATATCTCATTGCTCATATCCCGCTGGTAATGGTTGCGGCTCAGCGCGCCGGTCAGCGCGTCTATCTCCTGCTCCTGGGTGTCCCGCCCGGAGATGACCAGCACATAGTCGTTGATCCGGTCGATGCGGACGTCATACTGCCGGCAGCCCACACCGCCCTGCCGGAACCGCAGGCGAAAGCTCTCGTTTCGCTCCTTTTCGTAGAAAAAGCTCCGCAGGTTTTCACTGCTGAGATAGCGCATCCACACGCTTTTTTCCGCCGACACACCGCCGTTATCCCGAAAGATGTCACGCAGCTCCTCTACGGTGTACCATTTATCCTCCAGCCCACTGGCCAGGTCGGTTTTCCGGACCCGCAGCTTTCCCCGGGTCCTGTCATATTCACATACGGTGTCGCAGATCGGCAGCAGTGCCGCGATAAAGGCTTCCTTCTCGATCATGGCTGAGACCTCCGTTCCTATCATACCAGCCTTATTATAGCATCTTAATGCCGTATTGCAACGGCTTTCCCCTGAAACGCCGAATTTTTCGCCTGTTTTGCAGGCGGCGCGCCGGGGCGCGCTGTCGGTGAACGGCCCTGACCCGCGCAGGGCAAAACAAAACCGCCCGGACGGGCGGTTTTGTTTTGCTTTTTGCGATCTAACTGCGGCGGCGGAGGGCTAAAACGGTCAGTGCCGAAATGGAAGCACCAACAATAAGCCATGCCCACGGACCGGCGGAGGGCGCGGCGGCCGGCAGAGGCTGCCAGGCGGCATACAGCGTCATATCCGCCGTGACCGGCGCATTGAAATCCCAGGGGCGGGTCAGGTCGTAGTCACTGTACCAGCCGGTGAAGCGATAGCCCGAGCGGGTGGGCGCCTGTGGCGGCGCCAGGGGCGTTCCACGGAGCACCTCCGCCGGCGCTACGCCGCTGCCGCCGTTACTTTGGAAGGTCACGCGGCACTGCTCCGACACCACCACCGTGACGTCCCGGGCAGCGGCGGCATAGCGGCCCATGCCGTCCTCGGTGGACACCAGGTAATGGCTGCCGGTTATGGCGGACGCACCGCCGTCGGCCAGGACCTTCAGCTGAAAGGAGCCGACGACCGTCTCGTCCGCCCAGTCCGCGCCGCCGCCAAAGTCTACGCAATTCATGTAGACCGCCTGACGGCCATCACGCAGCGTGACCAGCGTCGTCTTGACGCCCTCGCGGAGCAGGGTACCATCAGGCTGATAGGCGAAGAAGGCAGGATCGAAGCATATCTCGTCCTGCATGGCGAACATCGGCCCTGTGCCGGTGGTCCGGCACAGGGTAAGCGATACCGTTACGGTATCGCCGGCGGCGGCATGGTACGTCGCCTCTCCGTTGGCGGCAAGGCGGAATTCATAGTGCCGGCTGTCGTCGCCCCAGGCCAGGGACGGCGCCAGCAGCAGCACCGCCAGCAGCGCCAGAACTACCCGCTTCATGGTCCGCCTCAGTTCAGGAAGTCCTTGAGCTTCTTGCTGCGGGAGGGGTGCCGCAGCTTACGCAGGGCCTTGGCCTCGATCTGGCGGATACGCTCACGGGTGACGTTGAACTCCTTGCCTACCTCTTCCAGCGTGCGGGTACGGCCGTCCTCGATACCGAAGCGCAGCTTCAGCACCTTCTCCTCCCGGGGCGTCAGGGTACCCAGCACGTCCACCAGCTGCTCCTTCAGCAGTGTGAAGCTGGCGGCCTCGCTGGGCTCGGACGCGGCCTCGTCGGGGATGAAGTCGCCCAGATGGCTGTCCTCCTCCTCGCCGATGGGCGTCTCCAGCGACACGGGCTCCTGGGCGATCTTCAATATCTCGCGGACCTTGTCCACGGGCATATTCATCTCGGCGCTGATCTCCTCGGGGCTGGGGTCATGGCCCAGCTCCTGCAGCAGCTGGCGGGACACACGGATGACCTTGTTGATGGTCTCCACCATGTGGACGGGGATGCGGATGGTACGCGCCTGATCGGCGATGGCGCGGGTGATGGCCTGACGGATCCACCAGGTAGCGTAGGTGGAGAACTTATAGCCCTTGGTGTAGTCGAACTTCTCCACGGCCTTGATCAGGCCCAGATTGCCCTCCTGGATCAGGTCCAGGAACAGCATACCGCGGCCCACATAGCGCTTGGCGATGGACACCACCAGACGCAGATTGGCCTCGGCCAGCTGCTGCTTGGCCTTCTCGCCGGCCTTGATCTGCTTTTTCAGCTCGGCCATCTCCGCCTCAGGGATGGTCTCGCCGTCCGCCTCGGCCTGCGCCACACGCGCCTCGGCCTCGCGGCCGGCGGACATAACGGTGGCCAGCTCCACCTCCTGATCGGCGGTCAGCAGGGGCACCTTGCCGATCTCCTTCAGGTACATACGCACGGGATCGTCAATGTTGAAGCTGTCCACCAGCGTGTTGGGGTCAACCAGCTCCTCCTCCTCGATCTCGGCGATCTCATCCATAGCGGGCTCGCCATCCTCATCGGGCAGGTCGGCCAGGAAATCCTCGCTGCCTACCTCGATGCCCAACTGCTCCAGAGAGTCGTAGATGGAGTCCATCTGCTCGCTCTCCAGGTCCAGCTCGTCCAGCACGTCGGACAACTCACCGGCATCCAGCTTGCCCTTCTTCTTACCCTTGGTAAACAGGTCGCGCAGCTTCTCGTTGCCGTTCAGCAGCGCGGCCGCCGGCAGGGACGCGATGGTCTTCTCGTCCAGGCCGCCCTTGGCTGGCTTGTCCTGCGCCGGCGCGGCCTCCTGCAAAAGCTGGTCCGCCATCTGCTCCAACTGCTCCGCGGTGTACTTTTCTTCGGTCATGTTCGCTTTCCTCCGTAACCTTTTTTATCTTTATACGTCTCCATCGCCGCCGCCAGCGGATCCGTGCCGCCGGTGCGCTTGGTGTGTTCTTCCCGAATGATGCGTATGTAATCCGCCAGCGCCTGCGGCGCGTTGGCTGCGGATTCCGGTTTTTGCAGCAGCGCCGTCAGGTGGTTCATCTCCTCCGGCGTCAGCACCGCGGCCAGCGCCGCCATGCTCGCGTGCCCCCGCCGCTGCCACAGCTCACCGTAGATGCGCCCCAGCAGCGGTGAGGAGAATTCCTCCGGCTGCACCGGCATTTCCGGCGGGAACAGGCTCTCGTCCTGCATCAGCAGACGGATAACGCCCTCCTCCGCCAGCGCGCTGCGTACATTCTGATAGCGGATGCTGCGGTCCGCGGGCTGCAGGGCCGATATCGGGTTCATCTCCTGACGCTCCTGCGCCTTCCGTGCCTTGGCCTGCACCCGCTTGGCGGCCCGCTGGACCTCCATCCGCATGGCCTCCGCCGGCAGGGACGCCGCCTCGGCGGCCCGGGTGGTATATACCTCCCGTTCCACGGGATCATTTAGTTTACATAATGTTTCGGCAATCTCCCCCGCGTAGGCGATGCGGCCCTTGTCGTCCTTCAGGTCATACTTGGACGCGATCTCAGACATCGTGAATTCAATGCCGTTTGCACTGCCGGAAAGCAGCTGCTCAAAGGCGTCCCTACCCTGGTATTTGATAAAGTCGTCGGCGTCTTGCTTTACATAATGCCCATCCACCAATCGCTGCGGCAGACGCAGGACCTTCACGGTGAACTCGCTGTTCTGCAGCAGCTCCAGTGCCCGATCCGTGGCCATCCGGCCCGCGCCATCGTTGTCGTAGCACAGCACCAGCTCCCTGGTGAAGCGGCTCAGCAGGCGTATCTGCTCCTGGGTCAGCGCCGTGCCCATGCAGGCTACCGCGTTGTCGAAGCCCGCCTGGTGCAGCGTCACCACGTCCAGGTTGCCCTCGCACAGGATCATGTTGGGCCGCTTGGTCTTTTTCGCCAGGTTCAGGCCGTAGAGCACCCGGCGTTTGCTGTACGCCACCGTTTCGGTGGTGTTCATGTATTTCGGCTCCGACTTGTCGATCACGCGGCTGCCGAAGCCCACCACGTCGCCCCGCACGTCGATGACCGGCAGCATCAGCCGGTTGCGGAATTTGTCGTACAGTCCGCCGTTTTTCCCGTTGACCACCAGCCCGGAGGCCAGCAGCTCCTGCTTGGTGAAGCCCTTGTCCGTCATGGCGCGGAACAGCGCGTCCCACTGGTCCAGCGACGCGCCCATGCCGAAGCGCACCGCGATGCCGCGCCGTATCTGCCGCTTGTCCAGATACGCCTGCACCGCCGCCCCCTGGGGAAGCTGCAGCTGCTCATAGTACCACCGTGCCGCTGTCCGGTTCAGCTCCAGCACACGCCGCCGCAGCCGGTCGGCGTTGCTGCGGGCCTCGTCCTCCGCCGGCAGCGGGATGTTGGCCCGCTTGGCCAGGAACTCCACCGCCTCCGGGAACGACAGGCCCTCGATCTCCATGATGAAATTGATGACGCCGCCGCCCTTTTTGCAGCCGAAGCAGTGGTAGATCTGCTTGTCCGGCGCTACGGAAAATGAGGGCGTTTTCTCGTTGTGAAAGGGGCACAGGCCGAACAGGTTGCCGCCCTTGCGCGTCAGCGTCACGTAGCCGGATACCACGTCCGCGATGTCGTTCCGCGCCACCACTTCGTCCAGAAACTGGTCGCTGAAATGCACGAAAAGCCCTCCTTTCCCCCGCCGAACCGCGGTGCAAAATAAATCTGACAATATACTATACCAAAAAACTTCCTCAAATCCTCTTTTTTCGCAAAAGTTTTTGCCGTGACGGATGAGGTGCCATAAAAAAAGAAAGGCCCATGGGCAAGCAATCTTTATTCACCCCACCCCCGCCAGGGGGTGGGATAATTAAGCGCAAAAAAGAGAAAGGCCCAATGGGCCTTTCTCTTTTTGTGAGTTTAATTAGAACTCCTTTTTCTTGCCGATGACGACGGCGGAGCCGGCGACGGAGGTCAGCGCCATACCGACGTACATAGCGATGCCAGCGTCAAAGGTCTTGGGGGACTTGTTGGTCTCAGTGGTGGTGGTGCCGGTAGCATAGGTCTCGCCAATCAGGATATACTTGCCAGTCAGCTTATCACCAGTGTGGGTAGCAACAGCGCCCAGGTAGTTAGCGGGGATGGAATCAACGACCTTGAAGGTCTTCTTGCAGTTATCGCAAGTAACAGCAACAACAGTACCCTTAGTGTCGGTGGTCACGTTCTGCTTGTCGAATTTGTGGGGCTCAGCAGAAGCCTTATCGCCGTAGGAAACGGCCAGACCGTTCAGCATGGCATACTTATCGCCACCGGCCCAGTAGGTCTCATTGTCGATAACAAAAACAGTGCTCTTGCCAGTTTCCTTCTTATACTCGCCACAAGCAGGATCAGAAACAGCATCGACCTTCTTGTCAACGACCTTGGAGATACCGTTTGCGCCATTGACATCGACCGTGGTCAGATAGACAACAGCGGTGCCCTTGACCAGTTTGTGAGTGGCAATAGAAGCATCGCAGGCATAGTAGGGGGTGTTATCGATCTCATACTTATCGGCAAAGTAATAGGTGACGCCGCTCACCTTGTTTTCAGTAGCAACAGTCTTGGTAAACTTATCGCCCTTGATGGTAACCACTTCATTGGTCGTCGCATTCAGCAGAGCATAACCCTTGCTTTCAACATCGGTGGTAGTAGTGCCAGCCGCGAAAGCGGTGGTGCACAGTGCCAGAGCCATGACCATGGCCAGCACAGTTG
>ERZ840517.1834-NODE-1834-length-21257-cov-6.503019_pt1 | contig 21257 bp, 15 predicted proteins | sample MGYA00519876_ERZ840517 | MGnify/ENA primary metagenome ERZ840517 (study PRJEB31850, sample SAMEA3708882) | human gut metagenome | biome: human gut; feature: human-associated habitat; material: faeces | place: China | collected 2014 ... | reverse complement strand
ATATAATACGTTATACATGCTAAGTTTATAGCACATGTTTTGACCCCAACATCATTAAAATATAAGATAAGCAATTTGCCATTTTGACGAGCCTGAAAACGAAGCTCATAATCTGGTGATTGCATAGATGATAAAAATTTATGGCAAATAGTTAAAGGGCATAAAAATTATCAGAAAGGATTTCCGGCATGAATAGTTTTGTATATCCGTTAAAGCACCTTGCGGTCTTTGAGGATATGAAGAGAGATTTAAGTAAATCGGGTAAGGCGGTTTTGGTGACAGGGTGTGTTGAGCAGCAGAAGGCACACCTTGTTTTTGGCGTGTGCGATACACCGTTCAGGCTTATCATCACGCACAATGAGATTCGTGCAAGGCAGCTCTATGAGGAGTATCGTTTCTTTGACAGGAATGTAGTGTACTATCCTGCAAAGGACTTTATTTTTTACAATGCGGACATACACGGAAACCTTATTGTGAAGGAGCGTATCAATGCGGTAAAGCATATTGCGGATCAGAGGAAGGCGCAGAAGCAGGAAAAGGACGGAGAACACAGGGAGACAGCTCTTACTGTGATTACCACCATCGACGGCTGCATTGACAAGCTCCTTCCGCTTGAATATATTGAAAATAATCTGATACATCTTGAGGTCGGCGCGGAGATTAATCTCACGGAGTATGAGAAAAAGCTTGTGAAGCTCGGCTATGAGAGGTGTGCCCAGGCGGAGAGCCCGGGACAGTTCGCCGTGCGCGGCGGTATCGTGGATGTGTTTCCGTTTACGGAGGAGACGCCGTACAGAATGGAGCTGTGGGGTGATGAGATTGATTCGATAAAGAGCTATGACGCACAGAGCCAGCGCTCAATAGAGAACGTGGACGAGGTGTTCTTCTACCCTGCGACGGAGCTTATATTTTCGTCGGGGGATATTTTCTCTGCGTTAAAAAAGATTAAGGCGGACACGGATAAGCAGGCACAGCTTTTTGAGAAGGAAAAGAAGCTTACCGAGGCGGCACGCATAAGAAATAAATATGCGGAGCTTGAGGAAAGGCTCATGCTCGACCCTGAGGGTGTGAACGGCTCAATGGGGATTGAGAGCTATATCGGTTATCTTGCAGATTATACGGTGTCTTTTGCGGAGTATTTTTCGCCGTCGGACACGACCTTTGTGCTTGACGAGCCGGGAAGGATTGCAGAGAGACTTAAGGCTGTGCAGTATGAGTTCGGTGAGAGCATGTCACACAGACTGGAGAAAGGCGATATACTGCCAAAACAGACAGATGTACTTTATGATACCTCCTATGTATATGGAAAACTGTACAAGGGGTCACTGCTGGCACTGTCCGTTCTTGATACGAGGGCGGAAGGGCTTAATATCGGTGGAAGATATGATATCGGTGCAAAGGGAATAAGCTCCTATAACAACAGCTTTGAGACGCTTGTCGGCGATGTGAGGAGATATAAGAAGGAAGGGTATGTGACAATTCTTGCTTCCTCATCAAGAATAAGGGCTGAGAGACTTGCGGCTGATCTGCGGGAGAACGATGTCACTGCATTTTTCTCCGACAAGTATGACAGAGAGCTGCTGCCGGGCGAGGTGATGACGGTGTTCGGCAATATCTCAAAGGGCTTCGAGTACCCGCAGATTAAATTTGTCCTTATCGCAGAGAGCGATATTTTTACACAGGATAAGAAAAAGAAGAGGGTTAAGACAAAGGCATACGAGGGAAAGTCAATCTCTGATTTCGCGGAGCTGTCAATCGGCGACTATGTGGTGCATGAGAATCACGGAATGGGAATTTACCGCGGTATTGAGAAGGTTGTTGTGGACAAGGTCGAAAAGGACTATATAAAGATTGAGTACAGTGGCGGAAGCAATCTGTATGTGCTTGCCACGCAGCTTGACAGTATACAGAAGTTCTCAGGGCCGGACGGACACAAGCCGAAGCTTAATAAGCTGGGAACTGTTGAGTGGTCTAAGACCAAGGCGAAGGTAAAGAGCGCGGTTGCGGGAATTGCAAAGGAGCTTGTTGAGCTGTATGCGATAAGGCAGAACAGGCAGGGCTATAAGTTCGGACCGGACACGGTATGGCAGCAGGAGTTCGAGGAGATGTTCCCTTATCAGGAAACGGATGACCAGCTCACCGCGATTGCGGAGACGAAGCAGGATATGGAGAGCACCAAGATAATGGACAGACTTCTGTGCGGTGACGTTGGCTTCGGAAAGACGGAGGTTGCCATGCGTGCGGCATTCAAGGCGGTATGTGACGGAAAGCAGGTTGTCTATCTTGTGCCTACCACCATACTTGCGCAGCAGCATTACAACAGCTTTGCCCAGAGAATGCAGTCATTCGGTGTGAGAGTTGAGCTATTAAGCCGTTTCTGTACCCCGACGCAGGTTAAAAATACACTCGATGGACTAAAAAAGGGGACGGTCGACATTGTAATAGGAACACACAGGGTTCTGTCAAAGGACGTTAAGTTCAAGGATTTAGGGCTTATGATAATCGACGAGGAGCAGCGTTTCGGCGTGACGCACAAGGAGAAAATCAAGCAGTTAAAATCGGATCTTGACGTGCTCACACTGTCGGCAACGCCTATTCCGCGAACCCTGCACATGAGCCTTGTGGGTATAAGGGACATGAGTGTGCTGACAGAGGCACCGGTCGACAGGATGCCTATACAGACCTTTGTCACGGAGTATGACGAGGAGCTTATAAGGGAGGCAGTAATACGAGAGCTTTCGAGGGGCGGACAGGTGTACTATGTGTTCAATATGGTGAAGGGCATTGAGGATGTGGCGGCGAAGATATCGGCGATAGTTCCGGATGCCAATGTTGCCTACGCACATGGACAGATGCACGAAAGACAGCTTGAGAAGATAATGTTTGACTTTATAAATGGTGACATAGATGTGCTTGTGTCGACAACGATTATAGAGACGGGGCTTGATATCCCTAACACCAACACAATCATCATCCATGATGCCGACCGCTTCGGATTGTCTCAGCTATATCAGCTGAGAGGGCGTGTCGGGCGTTCTAACCGTACCGCGTATGCGTTTTTGTTATACAAGCGCGACAGGATGCTGCGCGAGGAGGCGGAAAAGAGGCTGTCGGCAATCAGGGAATTTACGGAGCTTGGAAGCGGCTTTAAGATTGCGATGAAGGATCTTGAAATCAGAGGTGCCGGAAATGTCTTAGGTGAGGAGCAGCACGGACACATGGCGGCTGTTGGGTATGATTTATATTGTAAGATGTTGAATGAGGCAGTGCTCACGCTCAAGGGTTATAAGAAGCTTGAGGACGAGTTCGAGACGAATGTAGACCTCCCGGTTGATGCATTTATACCGGCGACATATATAAGGAGTGAGGCGCAGAAGCTTGACATATACAAGAGAATTGCCGCTATCACGACAAGGGAGGAGCTTGTGGATATGCAGGATGAGCTGACAGATCGTTTCGGAGATATACCAAAGACGGCAATCAATCTTATGCGTGTCGCATTTATCAAGTCCAATGCGCACCTTGCGGATATCATTGAGATAAAGGGCTCTCAGGCGCAGATTATAATAAGAATGTATCCGCAGGCAAGGGTTGATGTCAACAGGATACCTGATTTTGTCAAGAAGTATGACGGACGTGTACAGTTCAAGGTGGAGGCGGTTCCGTATTTCAGGTACACACCTGCAAGGGATGAGCTTATGACAACGGACAGATACCTTACAACCGTGACAGAGCTTGTGGAGGGTATCGGAGCGCTGACCCCTCTGTCCCACAGGCAGTGAAATGCATGTAGCGTGAAACAATATAATGTGGTATACTGAATCGGTAGTTATAAGCACATTGTAGAGGATACGAAAATATGAAAACAATAATTTTAGCGGGCGGTTTCGGAACCAGAATAAGTGAGGAGAGCCACCTTAAACCGAAGCCGATGATAGAGATTGGCGGTATGCCTATGTTATGGCATATTATGAAGATATATTCGCACTATGGGTTCAATGATTTTGTAGTCTGCCTTGGATATAAACAGTATATTGTAAAGGAATTTTTTGCTGATTATTTTCTTCATACTTCAGATGTCACCTTTGACCTTGCGGCTAACAATATGATAGTCCACAATGTAAAGGCGGAGCCTTGGAAGGTCACTCTGGTGGATACCGGGCTTAAGACTATGACAGGCGGACGAATAAAGAAGGTGCAGGAGTATATAGGCGATGAGCCTTTTATGCTCACATATGGTGACGGGGTTGCGGATGTGGATATCAACAGGCTTCTTGAGTACCATAAGTCGCATGGAAAGCTTATGACCATCACGGCTATCAATATAGGGCAGCAGTTCGGAGCTCTTGATGTGCGTGAGGATGGTGTGATTACTGCGTTCCGTGAGAAGCATGATCTTGATGGAAGAGTTATAAACGGTGGATTCATGGTATGCCAGCCGGAGATATTTGATTATATTGACGGACCGGAGACAGTATTTGAGAAGGAGCCTGTTGAGAGGCTTGTCGCGGAGGGACAGCTTATGGCTTACCATCATCCGGGCTTCTGGAAGAACATGGATACGCAGAGGGATAAGCAGAAGCTTGAGGCACTCTGGGAGAGCGGAAATGCACCTTGGAAGCTGTGGGAGTGATGTCTTTTATATTGGTTTAAGGTGTTGTGGGTGTGTTGGTCTTTAAAAACTGTATTGATGTAAAAATATTGTGATGGGGGCAGATATGGATTATCGGAAGCTGATGGAATTTTACAAGGATAAACGTGTGCTTGTGACCGGACATACCGGCTTTAAGGGAAGCTGGATGTGCAGGGTTCTCCTGCTTGCGGGGGCAGAGGTGTGCGGATATGCGCTGGAGCCGCCGACAGAGCCGTCGCTTTTTGAGCTGGCGGGGCTTGAAGGTGATGGGAAAATAAAGTCCTTCATAGGTGATATCCGCGATTATGGGAAGCTTAAAGAAGTGTTTGATGAGTTTAAGCCGGAAGTGGTCCTTCATCTGGCAGCACAGCCTATTGTGAGGGAATCATATAAGAATCCGAGATATACATTTGAGACGAATGTCATGGGTACGGTAAATGTATGTGAGTGTGTGCGGCTGAGCAAAAGTGCGGGCGCAGACGGCTATGATGGCGTACGCTCATTTGTGAACGTGACCACGGACAAGGTCTATGACAATAAGGAGCGCAGTGAGGGCGGTTACAGGGAGGAGGAGCCGCTTGACGGCTATGACCCTTATTCTAATTCCAAGTCATGCTCTGAGCTTGTGACACACAGCTATGTGCGCTCATTTCTTGCCGATTCAGGTATTGCCGTGTCGACCGCGAGGGCGGGAAATGTCATAGGTGGCGGGGATTTTGCTGTCGACAGAATAATTCCGGACTGTGTCAGGGCGGCACTTGAAAAAAGAGAAATTGTCGTGAGAAATCCGTATTCCGTGCGTCCATACCAGCATGTGCTAGAGCCTGTGTATGTCTATCTTATGATTGCCATGGAGCAGTATGTGAACAGGGAGCTTTCCGGCTGGTATAATGTAGGACCTGATGACATGGACTGCGTGACCACAGGTGAGCTTGTGAATATATTTACGGACTGCTGGAAGGGAACGAAGTGGCAGGTTAAGGGCGATGGAGGACCGCACGAGGCGGGTTTTTTAAAGCTCAACTGCGATAAGCTTAAGGACACATTTTCGTGGAAGCCGGTCTGGAACATACGGACGGCAGTGCAAAAGACGGTGGAATTTTCAATGCTGCTTGAGGGTATGCAGTGCGGAAGCAGGAAAATAGCGGATGAAACAGAAGCGTTGACAGGTACTGAACAGGAAATGGAAGCTTTATCTGGAAATAACCTTTCAGACTGTATGGATAGACAGATTATGGAATATATTGCGGACGCGGGCAGGATATAATTCTGAATGTCTGATTTATAAATACAAGCAGGATATGGGTATAAGAAATAAAAAACGTGAAATTATGGGTATAATAAATAAAAAATGTGAAATATACCCATTAAATGTAATGATATAGTTGATTTTTGGGTATGGATATAAAATAAGCTCTGCTTATACCCGGAAACTCCGAAAAATAATATGCAAAACATTAAAAAATGGGTATAGAGATGGTAAATTATCAAGAAATACCCATTTACAGAGCGGTTTCATTATTAATTGGAGTTTCAATAATTGAAGTTTCAATAATTAAGGTTTCGCTAATTGAAGTTTCATTAATTGTTGTTTTAATTATATTGAAAAATATATAAAGAAAATTTATATAGAGAAAAGGAGCCCATCACATGTTTGAGGGAAAGAATGAAAAGGAGGCGCGCGAGCAGATACTTGAGCTGGTGAGTGAGTACTGTGACCGCTTCCACAATCAGAATAAAGAATATAAGGAAGGCGACCGTCTCCCTTATGCGGCGAGGGTCTATGACCATGATGAGATGGTGAAGCTTGTTGATTCCTCTCTTGAATTCTGGCTTACATCAGGAAGATATACGGCACAGTTTGAGAGTGAGTTCGCAAAATATCTTGGGGTGCGTTTCTGCAGCCTTGTAAATTCAGGTTCATCGGCGAATCTTCTCGCATTCATGGCACTCACTTCACCGCTTTTAGGTGAGCGTGCCATAGGGCGCGGGGATGAGGTTATCACCGTTGCGGCGGGCTTTCCGACTACAGTCACACCGATTATACAGTATGGTGCGGTTCCTGTGTTTGTCGATGTGACGATTCCACAGTACAATATTGATGTGACTAAGCTTGAACAGGCTTATTCGGAGAGAACTAAGGCGGTTATGATAGCGCATACACTTGGAAATCCGTTCGATTTATCCGCGGTCAAGGCATTCTGCGACAGACATGGACTATGGCTTGTGGAGGATAACTGCGACGCGCTGGGTTCTGAGTATACCATCGACGGAAGGACAAGGCTTACCGGAACTGTGGGCGATATAGGAACGAGCAGCTTCTATCCGCCACACCACATGACTATGGGTGAGGGAGGAGCGGTGTACACGGACAATCCACTGCTCAACAAGATAATACGCTCACTCCGCGACTGGGGAAGGGACTGCGTGTGCGCCTCCGGTCAGGACAATCTGTGCGGACATAGATTTGACGGACAGTACAGTGAGCTTCCGAAGGGCTATGACCATAAATATGTGTACTCCCATTTTGGTTACAATCTCAAGGCCACCGATATGCAGGCGGCTGTCGGCTGTGCACAGCTGAAGAAATTCCCATCCTTTGTTGAGAGAAGAAGGGAGAATTTCAAGGCGCTATATGAAGGACTTTCCGACCTCGCGGAGTACTTCTACCTTCCTGAGGCGGTGGAAAATTCCAACCCAAGCTGGTTCGGCTTTTGCATGACCTGCAGACCTGGAACGGACAAGAATAAGGTTGTCGGATATATTGAGAGCCGCAATGTACAGACAAGAATGCTGTTTTCCGGAAATCTCATAAAGCAGCCTTGCTTTGATGGAATGAGAGCTTCGGGGACAGGCTTCAGGGTGGCAGGCAGCCTTGAGAATACAGATTTAATTATGGAAAATACCTTCTGGATAGGTGTCTATCCGGGGATGACAGAGGCTAAGCTGTCATATATGATAAAGACTATCCATGAAGCTGTATTAAGATAGCAAATCGTAGTGAGACAGCAAATTATACTGAGACAGCAAATCAGAGAAAATATAGCAAAAAAGGAATAATTAAGAATACTTTTTAATTAGAGCATCACATACGGCCTATACAGTACCCGGCAGTATAAAATAAAGCCATTGAGATTGGAGAGAGTATACATGAGAATTAAGGTATCAGATTATATAGCACAGCTCACAGCACAGCTTGGAATAGAGCGCGTGTTTACAGTTACGGGCGGGGGAGCCATGCATCTTAATGATGCATTCGGACACAGCGAAAGCTTGAAATGTATATACAATCACCATGAGCAGGCTTGCGCAATCGGGGCAGAAAGTTATGCCCGGATTGCCGGGAAGCCTGCTCTTTTGTGTGTCACAACGGGACCGGGAGGTACGAATGCAATCACAGGAGTGCTGGGTGCTTACTTAGATTCCATACCAATGCTTGTGATCTCGGGACAGGTAAGATATGATACCACCGCGCGGAGCACAGGGCTTGGGATAAGGGCTATGGGCGATCAGGAGTTCGACATAACAAGGGCTGTTGCTTCCATGACAAAATACTGTGAGCTGGTGACGGAGCCGGACAAGATAAAATATTATGTAGAAAAGGCATTCCACATAGCGACAACGGGCAGACCGGGGCCAACATGGCTTGACATTCCTCTTAATGTCCAGGGTGCCTGTATCGATACGGATGACCTTGCAGATTATGACGAGAGCTGTGCAGATTACAGGGAGTATGAGGATACACTGCCTCCGAAGGTATCAAGGGAGCTTGTGATGTCCGTTATTGATAGGATAAAGTCATCAAAGCGTCCGGTGCTTAATGCCGGAAACGGAATACGCATAGCCGGGGCGGAGAAGGTTTTTGAGAGCGTCAGGAGGAAACTGAATATCCCTGTTGTGACAGGCTGGGACAGTATAGATTTGTGCGCGGACGATGATGAGCTGTATGTGGGGCGTGCGGGAATAATGGGCGACAGAGCAGGTAACTTTGCAGTGCAGAACAGTGATTTATTTCTTTCTGTCGGAAGCAGGCTGAGCATAAGACAGGTTGGATATAATTATAAGAGCTGGGCGAGAGCTGCGTACACGATTATAGAGGATGTGGATGCCGAGGAGCTTAAAAAGCCGACTCTCCATGTGGATATGCCTGTCTGGGCGGATGCACTTGATTTTCTCACAATGCTTGATGAATGTCTTGATGAGGTCTGCGGAGAGAGAGAAAAGCTGTTTGGTGACAGCGAGTGGCATGAGATATGCCGCGGCTGGAAGAACGATTATCCTGTGGTTCAGAAAAAGCATTATGAGAGCTGTATTGAGAACGGACATGAGTATGCCAACGTATATGCGTTTATCAAGGAATTGAGCAGAAGGCTTGAGCCGGGGCAGATTACGGTTGTCGGAAACGGTTCGGCATGCGTTGTCGGAAGCCACGCCTATGTGATAAAGGAGCGTCAGCGCTTTATAATCAATTCAGCGGTTGCCTCAATGGGCTATGATCTGCCGGCGGCCATAGGAGCGTGGGTGGCAGATAATGAAAATAGTGGCAATCCTGCCGACAGTTATGATATAATAAAGAATAATGCCCATAAGGATATTATCTGTGTGACCGGCGACGGCAGTATTCAGATGAATCTTCAGGAGCTTCAGACAATTATTCATCACAGAATGGACATGAAAATATTCGTGATTAATAACGGCGGCTATCATTCGATACGTCAGACACAGAAGAATTTCTTCGGTGAGCCGCTTGTGGGTATTGGCGAGGACAGCGGGGACTTAAGCTTTCCGGATATGGCAAAGCTTGCGTGGGCTTACGGCTATGAATACAGGGCGGTTAAGAACAACAGTAGCTTCAATGTGATAGATGAAGTGCTTGCGATGAAGGGACCGGCGATATGCGAGGTGTTCGTGAGCAGAGGACAGAAGTTTGAACCGAAATCAGCAACAAAGAGGCTTGAGGACGGAACGCTGGTGTCGGCACCGCTTGAGGATCTTGCTCCGTTTCTTCCTAAGGAGGAGTTAGAGCGCAATATGCTGATACCGCCATACAATTCAATATAACGGGTAAGATATAGCAAAATAACGAATAAGGGACGTGCTATGAAAAAAGCATATATAACAGGTGCGACAGGAGCTATAGGGATGGCACTTGTCGGTGAACTTTTGAAAAACGGAATAAGCACCACGGTCTTTCTGCGGAAAGACTCCGGGCGGAATGATCGTGTAAAGGACAGCTTTTCCGGGGAGCTTGCAAGCGGATTGTTGAGGATAGAGTATGTGAGCCTTGAGGAGCTTTCAGGCTACGCCCTGAGCAGGAATACACAGGATATGCAGACCTACGCTTCGCAGGATTTATTGACGAAAGCAGCAGGCGGAGCCGACGCCGCTGTATTTTATCATCTTGGCTGGAGCGGAACCTTCGGTACACAGCGAAACGATGCAGATATGCAGCAGAAAAACGTAGAGTACACGCTTGACGCCGTGAGACTTGCAAAGCGCCTTGGCTGTGTTCATTTTATAGGTGTCGGCTCACAGGCGGAGTACGGAAGGTTCGAGGGCAGGTTAACACCTGATACACGCACACTTCCGGAGAATGAGTACGGCATGGCGAAGCTTGCTGCCGGAATACGCAGCGCAGAGCTGTGCCGTGGGCTTGTGCTCAGACATTCATGGGTGCGTGTTTTAAGCGTCTATGGTCCCTTTGATGGGAGAAACACTATGATAATGTCGGTTATCAGGGGACTTCTGTCCGGGGAGAGAGTCGCCCTGACAAAGGGGGAGCAGATATGGAATTACCTGTACTCAGGGGATGCCGCGAGGGCACTGCTTATGCTGGGTGCATCATCGCTTAGTGTACAGAGCAGAACCTACTGTCTTGCAGGTGAAGCAGAAGATGGGCTGAGGGAATATATATTAAGACTGTGCAGGGCGGCGGGGGCGGATGAGAGTCTCTTAGGATTCGGTGAGATACCTTATGGCAGTGCGCAGGTAATGTACCTGACCGCAGATATAAGCAGGCTTTGGCAGGACGTTGGATTCGTTCCTGCGACAACATTTGATGATGGAATTAAAAAGACGATAGAATGGGTACGCACTTATGGCATTCCGTTGTACGGATACTAAGGCGTATATGCCGTAAAACGGCAGAAAAGAGGAGCATTTTGGAAGAAAACAAGAAAAGAAAGAAAATAAGTATCATGGTTCCGTGCTACAATGAGGAGGAGAATGTCATTCCGATGAGTGAAGCACTCGTCGATGTCATGACAAGGGAGCTGCCTCAGTACGACTATGAGATTTTATTTATAGATAACTGCTCACAGGACAGAACAAGGGAATATCTTGAGAAGATATGCGAGGGAAACAAAAATATAAAGGCTATTTTCAATGTGACGAATTTCGGACAGTTCAACTCACCCTTTTACGGTCTGTGCCAGACCACCGGAGATTGTGCCATATCGGTGTGCTGCGATTTTCAGGATCCGGTTGAGATGATTCCTAAGTTCGTTGCAGAGTGGGAGAATGGCTATAAGATAGTGAGCGGAATAAAGAGCCACAGCAAAGAAAACAAATTCATCTATATGTTAAGAACAATTTATTATAAGATGATACGCAAGATGTCCGATGTCGAGATGATTGAGCATTTTACGGGCTTCGGCTTGTATGATAAGACTTTTATTCATCTTCTCAGACAGCTTGATGACCCGATGCCGTTTATAAGAGGAATAGTTGCAGAGTACGGCTTTAAGAGAAAGGATCTTGAGTACACACAGCCTAAGAGACGTGCCGGAAAGACCAAGAATAATTTCTATTCACTGTATGACGCTGCGATGCTTAGTATCACATCATACACTAAGGTGGGCTTAAGACTGGCAACCTTTTTCGGCTTCATAGCCTCAGCGCTCTCAATGCTGGTTGCAGTAATATACCTTGTTTATAAATTGACACATTGGTACACATTTACTGCCGGTACGGCACCTATTGTGATAGGTATATTCCTTATCGGTTCCATCCAGCTGTTTTTCATCGGGCTTATCGGTGAATACATTTTGAACATCAATAAGCGTGTCATTCACAGACCGCTTGTGGTCGTCGAAAAGACGATTAATTTTGATGACAAGCCGGTTCCTATGGCGGGGACAACTCAGGATTCGATAGTAAATGAACTTGCTTATATGAATAATGCTTCGGGTCTTAAAGAAGAGAATCAGGAGAAAAAAACAGATGGGCAGCAGTGAGAAAAAGGATATTATACCGGTAGTTATATTTCATGTGGGATGTCCTGAGCATCTTCCGTACAGTGTACAGTCGGCGCAGAGATGGAATGAGCGGGTGATTCTGCTTGGCGATGAAGCAAACAGGAATGTTGCAGGGGAATGGTTTGATCATGAAAAGCTTGACCTTACAAGATATAATGAGTTTTTAAAAGTATTTGAGAACTATTCGACATACACGGATTTTTTTGCGCAGATATGCTTTAAGAGATATTTTCTGTATTATGAGCTTATGAAGGAGCTTGATTTTGACAGGATACTTGTCGCAGAGAGTGATCTGTACAACTGTGCGGATTACAGCAGCATACCATCACTTAAAGGTGCTTATGCCATGGTATCAACGGTTGACGGACAGGAGAAGGATTATGGATGGAGTTCATGCTGCCATTGTTCATACTGGACAAGGGAGGCACTAGATGATTTCCTGAATTTCTGCCAGAGCACATTTTCCGATAATAAGGAGCTTCTGCTTAAAAAGTGGGACTATCAGAGGGAGCATAACCTTGCAGGCGGCGTGTGCGACATGACTTTGGTGTATCTGTGGTCGAAGGATAATGACAGGGTTTTAAATTCAGCCAGAATATTCGACGGAGGAACCATAGACCAGAATCTGTGTGACAGGGTGAATTTCTCGGAGAACGAATATAAGTATAATTCATTTGCCGGAATTAAAAAATATGTTATCAGGAAGGATGCCTCGGGCAGAAAGCAGCCATACCTTGTAAAAGCCGACGGGACGTTGGTCAGGGTATTTGCGATTCACTGTTCGGGACGCGCTAAGAGTGCTATTCAGGCATTTGACAGGAGCTATGCGGCGGTATGTATGTCACAGCTGGGGGCGCAGCTAAAGATAAAGCTCGGAGGTTTAAAGAACAGGCTTCTGGGAAAATAAAGACAAGGTAAGGCAATGCTATATTGTGGAATCAAGGGAAATGGGGATTTTTTTAATGAAGGAGATTATCAGAAAAATAATTAAATCATGGTCGGCAACGGAGGGAAATGTCAACTCGACAGCGCAGATACTCGACTGGGTGGCGGCTCTTAACCGTGATGCGCGTGTTTCAATCAAGGAGTGTGAGTCGGGGGACAACAGCTTCTGGTTCTATGATGATTATGTGGGGGAGATACATAACAGAAAACGCTCCTTCTTTTCGATAACAGGAATACAGCGCTATGAGAACAACAGGCTTGTAGCAGAGCAGCCCATAATCGTGCAGCCGGAGATAGGATATCTTGGGATTATATGTAAGGAGATTGACGGAGTAATCAATTTCCTTATGCAGGCCAAGATTGAACCGGGCAACGTGAATGTCATTCAGATTTCTCCGACCATACAGGCAACCAAGAGCAATTATACGAGAAGACACGGTGGAGTTCTCCCTAATTATTTCAATTATTTCTACAATTCAAAAAATTATACAGTTATCTATGACCAGATTCAGTCCGAGCAGGCAGGAAGATTCTATAAGAAGCGAAACCGCAACATTATAATGCTTCTTGATGAGGATATTGAGGTTCTGCCGAATTACAGGTGGATGACATTGGGACAGATAAAGCAGCTTATGAAGATAGACAATCTGGTGAACATGGATACAAGGACGGTTCTTTCGGGAATACCACTCACCAATTGCGGATTTTCGGAGGGTGAGCTTTCGGAGCTTTCGGAATATTTTACGGATAAGACATTTTTCCATTCGATATTTACAGGTGGAATCACGGCAAATATATCGGAGATATATCAGTTTTTGAACAATTATAAGATGTTCGAGGAGAAAAAGACTGTGCTTGTGCCGCTCAATCAGCTCCGCGACTGGAGCGTGGACGACGCGGGAGTCACCTGCAGCCATGAGGCGGACTATATGGTGAGATATTATGACATAGATATTACCGGAAGAGAGGTAAAGCAGTGGAGCCAGCCGCTTTTTAAGGCAATCGGCAAGGCAGCCTTCGGGCTTATAACAAGAACGGTCAATGGAAAGAAGGAATTTCTTGTTGCAGGCAGACCGGAGATAGGTTCGTTTGACTATATTGAGCTTGGACCATCGGTTCAGTGGGAGCCGACTAAAAAGGCAGATAGCGATAATGCGGTCGACGCACTGTTCCGTGAGAAGATTGCTGCACATGAGACTCAGTATCAGGTCATATTGTCTGAGGAGGGCGGACGCTTCTATCACGAGCAGAATCATAATTATATTGTTGAGATAGAACCTGATGAGCTTAAGGAGCTTCCGGAGGGATATTTCTGGATTGATTACGGCACATTAAATTATATGATACAGATTAATAACTGCCTTAATATACAGCTTAGGAATCTGCTCTCATTGCTGGAGATATAGCCGTATATATAGATTATCGAAAGGATTGGATATTTTATGTTTAGAATAGGAATACTTGGTGCGGCAGATATAGCCTTCAATAAGTTCATTCCGGCGCTTATGAAGGTTGAAGGCGTGGAGTGTGCCGGAGTGGCATCTAACTCCCCGGATAAGTTAAAGAGATTTGTTGAAAAGTATAATGTGCATGTTTACTCATCATATAATGAGGTTATAGGTGATGACAGTGTCGATTGCGTTTATATACCGCTTCCTCCTGCATTTCACTATGAGTGGGCAAAAAAGGCTCTGCTTGCGGGGAAACATGTATTCCTTGAAAAGCCATCGACAACTTCGGCTGATGACACTAAGGAGCTTGTGGGAATAGCCGGAGAAAAAGGACTTGTTGTACAGGAAAATTATATGTTCCAATTCCATGCACAGCTAAAGGAGATAGAGAACCTTATCGCATCGGGTGAGCTTGGAAAGCTGAGACTTGTAAGGACAAGCTTCGGATTTCCAAGGAGGGCTGAGGGCGATTTCAGGTATGTTAAGGAGCTTGGCGGAGGCACCATGATGGACAATGGCGGCTACACTATTAAGCTCATAGACATGCTGCTTGGAGAAAGCATGAGGCTTGTGTCATCACAGCTTGACTATGACGAAAAGACAGGCATTGATATATTCGGCACCGCGGAATTCGTGAATGATGACGGAGTCATAGCACAGGCGGCATTCGGAATGGATTGTCAGTATCAATGCTCACTTGAGCTATGGGGAAGCAGGGGAAGGCTTACAACAGGAAGGATATATACGGCACCGGATGGCTTTAAGCCGGTGGCACTTGTTGAAACAGGAGCCGGCAGCAGGAATGTAGAGTTACCATCCTGTGATGCGTTTGAGGAATCAATTAAAATGTATCTGAGGGCTGTCGAGGATGAGAGGCTTCGTGAGAGTATGGCTCATGAGCTTGTAAGACAGGCAGAGTTTGTTGATGATGTCAGGGGAATGGATAGAAAATGAAAAATGCAGCGTCCGGATGGAATAACCGTAATTTAATAAATAATATAGTGCAGGTTAACTTTATTGCACTGTTTTTTGTACTGTTTTTTGCTTTGGCAAGGGTATCGGAGCTGTATGGCACGGTATGGAGCGACAGCTTCACAGGTCTGGTGGATACGGGACTGGTCATAAGTACGATACTACTGCTTGTTATGATAGCTGGAATTGTATTACTTCAGATAAAAGGGGGATTTATAAAACCTGATTATCGCGATGTGACTGTATGTGCCCTGCTTATCACCATTCATTATCTTATAAGAGCCGGGCTGGTTGGAACTGTGCAGCTTGATGAAGGTCTGACCTGCTATGAATCCCTGGAAAAGCTGTTATATAATCCGGATATAATTGTGACAGACTTTTTGGAGGCGGGAAAGATTGCTGACAGAAATGCGCATGGTTACTGCTTTTTTGCGCTTATGGGCGAATTCCTTATCCCCGGCCGTGGAATAGGCTTCCAGTGGAGCCAGTTCTTCATGGGAATGGCAGCGGCAGCATGTATATATATGACATTCAGGCGGCTTTTCCCTAAGGCAAGGCTTATAATACTGTTCCTTGCGGCTCTGGTTGTGTCATTATCACCTATGGCGCTTGGAATGTCGACGCTATGCGGATTAGAGTATGGAATGACGATGTTTTTCATATATGCGCTGTACTGCTGTGTCAACAAGAAATATATACTGATGGTGTTCTGGCTTATGATGCTTGGGACAACCAAGAGCTCGGGCATGCTTGTAGCACTGTGTTTTGCTGGAACATATTTAATCGGGCTGCTTGTGACAGCGCTCAGAGACAAGAAGCGGGGGACACAGGAGAAGCCGGCAGAGGTCGATAACAGCTATGACACGGAGGGTGATGAGTACAATGTAAAGACCGGAATAGTGGCCATGGCTGCGATAGCAGCGGCAATGTTCTTTGTATACGGTGTTATCAGGGTGTGCGCAGTGAACGGAATAGCATTTTCCGGTTACTACATCAGAATTAAGCTTGCACAGCTGTATGTACTCAATTTTAACTGGATATGGCTTATAGTCGTGCTTATGGGCATTGTCATGGTGTATGCAAATATGCGCGTGAGAAGAACACACAGAATGGAATTTACGCCATGGCTTGTCATGACAGGGTGCTATGCAGTGTATGTGCTGTATCTTCTGGCATATCCTAAGGCAACACTGCCAAGGTACAATATGCTGGCAGACACATTACTTTCCATGTTCGGCGTGATCATGCTCATCAAGCTTTTTGAGAGGAGAAGGGTGATTCTCTCAACGCTTACTGTTATAGGTGCTCTTATGCTGGGGGAGACTATGATTACGATTGACCCTGTGAGTGCTAAACTGTTTACGAATATGGAGACTAACCGTTTCCCGATACTGTATACCGCGGGGTTTTCCAAGGATGAGAAAGCACTCAATGGAAATCTTGGCGATTACGGTTATTATAATTATCATTATACATTTGTAAATGAAGCAATAGATAGTATTCTCAAGGAGTATGCTTCGGACACGGATATAGTGGTGGCTTCATCCGCAAATGAAGGAGAGACACAGTTCCGGCAGGATAATATCAAGTGGGATAGAAAAAAAGGTGAGCTTGTGTACCACAGCGGACAGGCGGATGGCTGCTTTGTGAATGTGAACAGAGTGGCGGTTGACGGTGTCCTAAAGCTTGAAAAACTCCCTGAACGGCTGGTATATATTGAAATTCCATGGAATCGCGGAGATTCTAAGGCAGCAATAGAAAGAATGAGTGAGTTCTATCAGGTTGATGGACCTAAGGTTATGTATGAGGGCTATCAAGGGACGGTACTGTATTATTTCTTCAATCTGAAGGATGAATATAAGTAGAGGAGCTGGAGAAGCATTATGAAAAAATACATTGATGAGATTCCATTGATAATGAAGAATGACAGATCTCTCAATATACTGTTTGTCGGAATGGCGTTGTATTTTGCAATATTGGGAATATTTAACGGACAGTATCTGCAGGCAGTGTATATGACGGCTTGCATTCTGGTCTACCTTGCGGGGGCAATGCTTGGTGGTATTAAGAAGTATCTGCCGATGGTGCTTTCAATTATGTTTATTCCTGTTCTGGTCATTGCGGGAGTGCAGTTTCTGGTGAGCAGGACAATAAATGACGGATTTCTGAGCTTTGCCGCGGTTATCCTGCTGTTTTCCATAGCGGGCTTTACCAATATAACAGGAGCAAAATGTGTTCCGTTTGCACTTGGGGTAATCGGAAGCATGTTTATCTTTGTAATTAATCAGGACAGTAATGGAATAATTATCTGTATTGGGATGATTATTGCAGCAATAATGGTGCTTGACGCAACCTATACGGCTGTATCAAAGTATGTATTAGTATGGTTTATGATGTTATTTATCCTGAAAATAGTTGGTATAGTATTCTTTCTTAAGAATATCCCGATGAAGGATGGGCTTATGCAGCTGCTGGCAAAAAATGAAGGCTTATATGTTGTCCTGGTGATATTAGGATTTGCAAGCCTTCTTCTCAGGGAGAGACATCCGAGAATAAAGTCTGACAGGGATAAGAAACATATTCCGTCCCTTAAGAGATGGCAGACTACGATAGGAATAACATTTGCGGTATTATTTTTCTGGGGAATAATGAATATGAATGATATTTTCGGAATGCAGCTGCATGACGGAACGAAGACAGTGACCACGGCATTGCTCTACATTTATGTGTATATCAATAATTTCGCAGGTGTTCTCGACAATATTCTTTCGCAGTGTGGATTCATAGCACTGTTTTTGACGATAGCGCTTATGTGCGCTCTGGCATATAAGGCACTTGATGATTACAGAAAAAAGACGGCAATCGAAGATAAGCTTTTAGGACTTTTTATGATAGGATATATTGTGAGCTTTTTCTATCTGGACTTTTCTGTTACGATGACAATTTTTGCCTCCCTTATGGCGGGATGTATAGTTAATGGAGATTATAAGGCTTCATGACAGCATTGATGGAGAATATGGTAAATTTGAGAAAATTTGGCTTTTTGGTTGCATTTTTCTATAAAAAAGCTATAATTTTTATTGACAGGGATTCAACAATATAATGTATAAGGAGGAACAAAATGGCATTTTGTGAAAATTGCGGCAGACCGCTTGCTGATGGAGAAATATGTAACTGCACACAGAAAGCTGATGGTGGGAATGTCAATCAGAATGTAAGCACGGAGCAGCCGGTTGTGGATGGCGGAAAGAAGAAGGGAAAGAAAGGTCTTGTAATTGCAGTGCTGGTGCTTATAATCGCTGTTGCAGGAGGTATCACCTTTTTCTTACATAGTGCGAATGCATATAAGAAGCCGATTGACAGTATAGCAGGTGCTATAAATAAAAAGACTTCAAGTATAGATTCACTTGCAGCGACAGTACTTCCGGACTTCGCGGCATCGGCATATAAGAAGGCTGTAAAGATTATGAAGACCTCAGATGATTTTGCCGAGGCGTATGACGAGGCTGAGCAGTCAGTTCAGGAGTTTTATGATGAGCTTGATGACAGCTATGATGATGGCTGGAAGATAAAGTTCGACTATGCCGACAAGGAAAAGCTTGAGGCTGATCAGCTTGAAAGCGTTGCTTCAACTTATTCAAGACTGTACACAGCATACTTTGAGTCAGCATGTGAAGAGATTGCAGACTATGATAAGTATGATTATGAGGACTTAGCGGATTCTCTTGGAATTTCCACATCAAAGGCAAAGGATTTATGTAAGGTAGCTGTTAACCTCATGAAGGAATTTAAGGACGTTAAGGTTACAGCAGGCTATTCTCTTACAGGAAGAGTTGTTATAAGCGGCGGTAGTGATACCCTCTGGAAGTCAGATAAGATGACGTTGAAGGTTATCAAGCTTAACGGAAGCTGGATGATTGATTATTTATCTGTTATGGATGACCAGAATATAAGCATCTGGGATTTACAGAGCATACTTGGAAGTTATTATTAAGATGTTGGGGTCAAAACATGTGCTATAAACTTAGCATGTATAACGTATTATATTTATGAATATCACGACTTTTGGAAGAAGCTTAGATGTTCTTAGAACATCTTGCTTCGTACAACGGAGCTGATATGCATAAATATAATACGTTATACACTCGTAAATTAAGTTGGCATGTTTTGACCCCAACATCATTATTAAGCCATTAATACAGATTAATAGCCATATAAAAAGAACCATGTCCGTACCGGATATGGTTCTTTTTGTACACAGAAATCAGTTGAGGTAAAGTAAATTATCACGCTTAACGTACAGTCTTAATATAATTGTTGTAGATATCCCAGAGAATATCATTGTCTGCCAATGAATCCATTCCTGTCGCAAGTCTTACGCCGTCCTCCCTGCCGTCATAGATACACCATTTTCCGTTAAATTTAATCACGGCAAGGGTGAGCTTGTCTGTCTTGTCGACGGTATCGCCTGTCTTGTTGCAGAGAACATATCTGCCGGTAATGTAGTAGCCGGAGCTTAAGCTGAATTTTATGCAGCTTTCACAGCGGGAGCGTATTATATCACATAGTGATGAAGCCCGTCTGTAGGAGATTCCCATGGAATCGGCGAAGGTCTGGATGTCCTCTTTTCCCATGTTATCGATAGTGTCAATTATCTGCTGATAGGATGTGGCCTGGGCTTCAATTTCATTGTAGATAATGGCAAGCTGGCTGTCATCCATCTTGTCCTTGGTTCCTGTTGTGTCGAACTTCATTTTTATGTCGCTTCCACCCGAGGCGGCATTATCACGATAATATTCTTCAAGCTGTGCCGGAAGATTTTCAAAATAATTATAATAGGTGTCGGAGTTGGCAATTATCTTGTATGCCTGACTGTAGGCTTTTCTGTCCGATGATGAATAGATAAGCTTTAACAGCTTATGTGTATCTGTTTCACGATTGTTATAAATGCTGCAGATGTCCCGCACAGGCCGCATGTAGTCGACATTACGTATCAGGGCAAATATGCCGAAGGAGGCAGCACATATAAGAATGATTGTGAGAGCTGCTATTATTATTTTTTTGGCAGGGCTTGATTTGGCATTGGCGGCGTCCTTATGATGGTGGTGATGATGCGGCTGCAGGTTTTCATTTTCATGTATCTCGTTTTCAGTGTTCATGTTCTTCCTCCGTAATAGCGTGGCTTTCTATAATATAGTTGATGGTGTTGTAAAGGTATGGCTTAAGACCATCAATATCCAATGGGTCATTGTAGAGAATGGCACTGTAGGATATTGAACTGATAAGCTCTATTATCATGAAAAGCATTATCTCGGGTTCTTTAAACTGTATTCCGGAGCGCTCGATGAGTGAATAGTACGCCTGCCGGAAATCTATTGAATCATCGGCGCTGTTGGTTGTCAGAGCCTTTTTGAAAATAGCCCAGCTTAAGTTCTTTGATATAAAGGTCAGCAGAGCTTTATTCTCGGTGAACTGGTTGATGACATTGTCCGCAATAAAGAGAAATGTCTTTTTGAAACCTTCAAGCCCCGAGTACTGCTCCTCAATCCGGGATTCTTTTAAAGCCTCCAATGCCTTGCTCAGGACAAGCCCGGACTGGTGGCTTATAAGCTTATTGCGGATATCATATTTATCCTTAAAATAGAGATAGAAGGTTCCCTTTGCAATGCCTGCCTGTTCTGATATCTCGGAAATGCTTGTTTTATTGACTCCCTTTGTTGTGAACAGCTCAAATGCTGTGTTAAGCAGCGAGAGCCTTTTGTGCTGCTTATTTTCTTCAGCCTTACCCATAATAATGTTCCTTTCAAAATAACCCTTTTTCTATTTTACCCCATTTCAGCTATTTTTCAAATTAAAAATTATTATTTTTTAAATAAAATGCGGCAAAGCTTAGCAATTCAATATGAAATAGCTGGAAAAGTATCCGGGCAGGTGTTACAATAATATATTATGATGTTGGGGTCAAAACATGCCAACTTAATTTACGAGTGTATAACGTAT
>ERZ840517.1827-NODE-1827-length-21323-cov-13.646840_pt1 | contig 21323 bp, 29 predicted proteins | sample MGYA00519876_ERZ840517 | MGnify/ENA primary metagenome ERZ840517 (study PRJEB31850, sample SAMEA3708882) | human gut metagenome | biome: human gut; feature: human-associated habitat; material: faeces | place: China | collected 2014 ... | reverse complement strand
CATACACTGCATCGCCACTTTTTCCCAGCACTCGCAGAAGGATTCCCTGACGACATTCACTACAGCCTGCCTCCACCTGATCCGGCTTTTTGTCCCGGATCATCTGGATCCACCGGCTTTTCTGTTCCCCGTCCGGGGTATACAGATACAGCAGTCCATTGTGGGTATAATTATTCCACAGTCCCGGCGTATCATATGCAAACCAGGACGGATCTAACAGCGTGTGGTCTGCCATAGCCAGTGTCTCTCCTACTGAGATGGTCAAGCATTTTGGTAAGTATCGTGACGAAAAGAAACTAGCAGGTGAATCTGCTGAAAAGCACTTATGACATCGCCAGCTTATTATTAAGCCAATGGTTGATGCCTGTTTTGCGTGGGTCTTATCCATTTGCATGGCTTCATCCAGCAGATAGACATATGCCGTTTCTCCCTGTTTGGTTTTTGTGCGATATACCGTTCGTCTGTACTCCACTTCACCGTACACGGTTTTGATACTGGTTTTCCGCTTTCCTTTTCCTCGATAGGTCTTTTTGTCACGGCTTTCTGCCAACTTGGCATCATAGGATTCAAGGACCTGCTGGGTGATCAGGCGACCAAGTTCACAAACATAATCATATATTTTTTGCTCCAACATCTTGAAAGATACTAAGTTTTCGTCTACAATGGATTTCATCATACAGTCTCCTTTATCTGTTTTTTTCGCAACTAACATAATAAAGAAAAACTGTATGATTGGGAAGAGGGAATTTCCTTCTTCCCTTTTTAATTACTTATTTTTGCCAATGAAAATTATACACTAACAAATGTTTGATATCAGCAAAGACTCCACCTCCAAAAGAGCAATGGCCGGATGAACATTTGTCCACCCGGCCATTTTGCACCATATATTGGTTTTTTGTATAAAGATCTTCTTTCTATGGTCTATCTTAGCATTTTTCGAAAATCCACTGCTGATTAGCATTTCCATAGTATGACCACTGACATACATTTGCTCCATCGGATTTGCTCCAGTTATATACATCTAATGCTTTCTTACCACTGGAAATCTTTGTAACGATACCATATGCATTGGAATTACCAATCTTAACTGCTTTGAATCTCTGTGCATTTGCATTGTTTGCAGAATATGTCTGAATATTCTGGCCATCGTTGTTTGCACCATACTGTACATCCAACATGTAGCCATTACCATTCTTCAATGTGAAGTAACCATCACTGGTATTAGTCACATACCATTTCTGTCCCCGAACACCTGTTCCAGTTCCGATTTCAACGTTAACGCTGTTTCCTCCCTGATTATTCTTAACCTGAAGATATTTTTGTGCATTAACATTCTTGATGTAGTACCAGCCATTGCTGATAGTAGAACTTGAACTGCTTGGTGTTACAGTTGCCTGAGTCACTCCCGAATCCTTATACGCCTGAAGAACAGACCAATATGCAGTTTTTGGATTTCCAATGGTAGAGAACAACAATGGTTTTTGTCCTTTAATCCAGGTTACATCATCTGCTAGTCCCCAAATAGTAAGACCTGTAATCTTTCCTCCGGCTTTCTTAATACTAATCACATTCTTCATCAGACTGTACAAATAATTTGCCAAATCCTGATCTCCTTTGTTGGTTGCATCCAACTCGGTAATCTGTACTTCAAAACCTGCATTTACAAAGGACTGAACTGCCTGTGTATAATAAGCCACACTTGGATATGATGTTGACAGGTGAGACTGCATACCCACACCATTACAAATCTTGCCATCTGAGTTGATGTAATTAATCATTGTGATTACATCATTTACTTCCATGTATGTATTGAAGTCGTTATAGAAAAGACTTACTTTATTTGTTAAACCGAAGTATTTGATACAATCATATGCATACTGGAACGCACGTTTTACAAAAGCTGGTCTTGTTGTACGCGCACCATAAATCTTCTCCCAACCGGATGTTGTTGCATGAAGATACTCATTTACTACATCCCAAGCATATACACAACTACCATACTTGCTTGTGTATACGTGGTTCATAACAGTCTTAATGTAGTACTCCATACGTTTGTTCATCTGATCCTGTGATACATAACCATATTTGGTAGAATATCCTACACGGAAAAACCAATCTGGTGTCTGGCTATGCCATACAAGTGTATGAGCACGAACCCCAATTCCGTTCTCATAGCAAATTTTCAAAACTTTGTCTACCGTGTCAAAATTGATTTTTGGCACATAGGATTCTGTAAAGGAACCGGATACATAGTATCCAAGATTCTTTGCGGAGTCTCTTGTAATCAAGGATGGAGAATAACCCAACAATGCGTCTGGTTTCATCTCATTCTCCAATGTAATACTGTTGTACTGTGACTTAATGTGTGCCAATGTACTCGAATTCTGCAACTGGCTTAATGATACGCAGTTTCCTGATCTTCCAAATAAAGAACCATACGTACTTAATAAACTGCTCGAAGCTGCCGAACTCCTCTTATCACTACTACTTGGCACTAAAATTGACCCCAACATCAATACGCATAGCAATACACTACATGCCACACGGTAAATCCTGTTTTTGCTCATTGCAAAAAACCTCCTTCTTATTTATTTTACTCTAGTATAAAATAATTTGAACAAATCAAAAATATACTATTCTGTTCCTTTACTGTACTATTCCCGTCTTTAGGATTTAGCACTATATTTTTTTGGAGTTATCTTTATATCGCTTTATTGCAAGTCAGCTTAAATGCTGGCTTTTTTCTTATTCAAAAAAACTTGACAAATTTTTTATTTTATAGTGCTATGGTGTTATACTATAAGAGGGTGCATTTTTATGGCATATTTCTTAAAAAAAACAAAGAACAAAAAAGGATTATATCTTCAGATTTACGAAAGTTTTTATGACCCGGAACGTGGTCACACTGCTCACAAATCTTATAAGCCGATTGGATATGTCCACGAATTACAAGCAAAGGGGATTGATGATCCCATATCTCATTTTAAGGAAGAAGTTAATCAGTTGAATCAGGACTTTCAGACAACGAAGAATGCCAAGAAAGCTCTTCAAATATCAGATGAATCTCCTGAAAAATTGATTGGCTATTTTCCGCTTAAAAATATCAACGATAAACTTTCGGTCAAGAAATACATTGACCTGATGCAGACGGCTACTGATTTTCGTTTTAATGTTTTCGATATGATGTCATCTCTTGTTTATGCAAGGCTTGTTCACCCATGCTCAAAATCCAAAACATATGACGAAGTAATTCCAAAACTTTTTGAAACATATGATTTTTCCTTAAACCAGCTTTACGACGGCCTCGAATATATTGGCACTGTAGTAGGTCTGACACCAGTTTTGGTTGATGTATATTTTTCAACCAGTTCCAGCACTGTCATATTCCCGCCATTTGTTGCAAGCTGCTCGAAATGATCTGCCTGGATTTTCTTTTCCATTTCCCGTAGTGATGATGTGCTTCGTTTTCCTTTCGGAGTTGCATCGTTATGGTCTAAGCGCCAGCTATATACGCAGCGCTCCTTTCCCATCTCATCGACATACTTAAATCGATATCTGCCATCCGATAACTGTATTTCTCTATTGTGTAATATACGTCCTCTATGATCTCTCCTTTTTTCACTCATAATATTTCGTCTCCTTCATCAAATGTTCATTTAACTTGGAAGACCGTCTCGGTTTATTCATTATACCACAAACCCTTCCCTTCGCTAAGATAAAATGAACATTATTTTTATTACTATTTTTCTATTTTGTTACTTAAACTGTACTGGCTGTATCCAGATAATCTTCAAATAATTTCGCTTCCCCACAGACTTTGCAGTATTGCAAACCATCACTGCCAACACATACAGTATCTTCTTCTCTCATCACAAACTCTCTCCTTCCCCATAGCAATAATTTACTTCATGATATTTATTTCTTTTATATTTCTCAGTTACTTTACTAGGTGCCACATTTCCGACTCCTGCACAGCCATTTTTACGGCTAGATGATGGTTGCTTTTCCGGCTCTGTTGCAGCTATCTTTTCAACCACCTTATTCTCAACCGGCTGTAGCCCAATCTCATCAGATGGAATTTTTACATATAAATGATTGGGTTTTGAAAATCCACCGGACCTGCGAACCAACAACCCCTCATCATCTAATTCCTTCAATGCTGTTTTTACAGAAGATTTGCATTTTGAGAGATTGACAGTTTAAGCAAAAACTTCGGAAACTGGAAGTACTGAAGCATCTGCTCTGACTCCTTCATGTATTCATATCGCATTCTTTTCTCGCCTCGTTTCTATTTCTAATTGTTGTAAAAAACATTTTTCTGCCGGCTCAAAAATGTCCTTACACATATTCAAAAGATGAAGGGCATAAATACAGGCTCTTGATTAAAAATTTTTATTTTTTCGGTTAATTGAATGTAAGTAATGCAAAATTGTCAAAATGACAATACTGTATTACATGGGTGGATCTTGCTCTGGTTGTAACGCATGAATTCATACAATAATAGACCCAAATGGGCACTTTCACCGTTCGAGCCTATATATTATGTGTCTTTTGGATAATAGCTAAAAAAGTAGCTGTCTAGACGGTATGTTTTTATCACAAAATTGATTTTATTGAAATTGGATGTAGATTTGCTGAATTTCTTTATCCTCTTAAAATTTACAATATTACACTTGTCTACTATTGTAAATTTCTGAGATAATCCAGTCGTAAACACTTCTTACATAACTATATTCGTCAACTGGAACACTATATGATTCTTTGGATAGTTTATTCTTAATTGCACTCAATCTAAGAATTCATTGTGTCTTAGCTTCTTTGCCTTGGTATAGGTGTTTTTAGGAAGGCCTTTAACTAGCCAAGATGTACCAAAATATTCCTGAAGACTACCAGATATAATAGTTTTTAATTTGTTCTCAATCTCGCACAATAATTACCGTATTCAAACAAAACTGACTCCGTTAGAAAAACGAAATCAGTTTGTTGCTTAAAATTTAATTATTCTACCATAGACCTGTTTTTTTGTGCTGTCTGCACAACTTGGGGCAGTTCAATTCGGGAGAGGTTATCACTTTATGCTTTATTCTTATTTGACCTGTAAAGCCTGGTCTATGAGTTTTTCAAGTGTCTTTGCTTGATTTTTTTCAGTGATTGCACCAACGATTGGCTCGCCTACAATGTTGCCGTTCTTGTCGACAACATATGTTGTTGGGTAAGAGAAAATGCCTGATGTGAACTTGCCTGCATCGCTGTTTGAATCAAACCAAATGTTCTTGTATGTTACACCTTTCTTTGAAAGGATGTCCTTTGCTTCTGAAATTGCTGTCTTGTCACCGTCAATTGTGAATGTGTTGATGCCGACAACCTGACCGCCTTTTTCAGCAAGTTTCTTGTTGAGTGCTTCTAATTCCGGAAGTTCGCCGACACATGGCTTGCAAGTGCTGAACCAGTAGTTAACAACTGTTACATTGTTGCTTTTGAAAAAGTCACTGCTCTTTATATCGTTGCCATCAAGGTCCTTGCCGTCGAATGACGGAAAACTTGTTGCGCCACCGCCGTTTGAAATAACGCCGTTGCTGTCAGCCGGAACGCTGTCACCGTTTGAAGGTGCATTTGCACATTCAGGATATTTTTGCTCCAAGATTGTGAGTTTGCCCTCAATTTCCTTGATTTGTTCTGCACCGGCAACGAGTTTTTTGTATTCCTCATCTGTGAATTGGTCCTTTGCACCCTCAATTGTCTTGAGAAGGAAGTCACCGTAGTTTGTGCCGTCCTCAATCATTGGATTGTCTTTGTTTGAAGCCATAAATACTTTTTCCCAAAGAGCTTTGTCTGTTGACAAGATTTCGTTTTCTTTTTCCATAAGCTGATTGTGGAGCTTTGAAGCCTCGTCAGCGCTGTTCGGTTCTGTTGCCATCAAGGTTGAAATACTTGAATCTATTGACTGTTTTTCGTCTTTGTTGTTTTTTGATGTTGAGCAGGCAATAAGGCTGATTGCCAATACAGAAACTAATAATACTACTGTTAAAATTTTTGAAAATTTCATAATTATTCCTCCTTTATTGTTTCGTTTTTGTTTGTTTTGTTTTCAATTTTTGCGTTTTCGTCTACTGTTTTTCTAAACAAGCCAAAGCCGTATTGAAAGCTAACCGCTTCGGTAGGACAGGCACTTATGCACTTTCCACATCGGATACATTCGGTGCTGTTAGGTGTTTTTGTAACATCAACATCCATTTTGCACACCTTTGCACATTTACCGCACGAAACGCATTTGTGCTCGTCTACCTTCATCCCAAACAGCGAAACCTTGTTGAACAGTGCATAGAATGCACCGAGTGGGCAAATCCATTTGCAGAACGGTCTGTAAAACAGCACGCTCAAAACGACTACCGAAATCAGCACAACAAGTTTCCACGAAAACAGTTGTCCCAATGCCGAACGGATACCTTCGTTGACTGCCGAAAGTGGCAACGCACCCTCAAGCACACCTTGCGGACATATATATTTGCAGAAATATGGGTCGCCCATCCCCAAATCATTTACTATGAGCACCGGTAATAAAACAACTGCCAACAGCAGTACTGCATATTTGATATATGTCAGTGGCTTGAGTTTTTTTGTTGAAAACTTTTTGGTCGGGACTTTGTGCAACAAATCCTGTAACCAACCAAACGGACACAAAAATCCGCAGATAAAGCGTCCGAGCAGAACTCCCAACAAAATGAGAAATCCTGTTATATAATAGGAAAACTTATATTTTGACGATCCAACTACCGCCTGAAATGAGCCGATTGGGCAAGCACCCGATGCGGCAGGACAGGAATAGCAGTTCAGACCCGGCACACAAACGGCCTTGCCTTTGCCTTGATAAATTTCGCCTTTAAAAAAGTTTGGCAGATGAATATTTGTCAGCAGAGTTGCTCCTGCCTGAATCCATCCTCGGAATTTGGCTAATTGGTTTGATGCCGTATATTTTTTCTTATTATGGTTTTTATTCTTTGTTTTCTTTTTATCCAATTCCTACACACTCCAAACAAAGCCTGATTGCCTTACTCAAAACGGTTTCAGTTTCGCCACGCATTGCGCCGAAGCCGAGCATAATAGCTCCCGAAATAAGCAGTACTGCCTGTGATAAAGCCTTTTTTGCTCTGGTCAATTCAATCACTCCTTTCATTTTCTAGCGTCATTGTAGCACATCGGATATAAAATTTTCGTTAAGAACAGAAATTTAACACAGATTTTATGTTTTTGTGCTATAATCATAATTATAAATATACTTTAAAGCAAGGAGAGTTTTTATGCACATTTTAGTTGTTGAAGACGAAAGAATATTGTGTGAAACAATCGCTCGTAGCTTGAAGCGTCTCGCTTATAGCGTTGACTGTTGCTATGACGGAATAACCGCAATGCAAATGCTTGCTGACGATAACTTTGACCTCGTTGTGCTTGATTTGAATTTACCGGGTGCTGACGGCATGACTGTTTTGAGAACACTCAGAAAAACCGACCGTGACACAAAGGTGCTGATTTTGTCTGCCCGTAGTGAAGTGTCTGATAAGGTTGACGGTTTGGATGCAGGTGCAAACGATTATTTGGCAAAGCCGTTCCATTTGGAAGAACTTGCTGCAAGGATTCGCAGTCTTACCCTCCGACAGTTCACTCAAAATGATGTTGTGCTGACCTGCGGTGATGTTTCGTTTGACACAAAATCTCGCAAGGCTATTGTCGGAGACGAACCTTTGTCGTTGACCCGCAAGGAAACAGGCATACTTGAATATCTTATGGTAAACAGAGGTCGCCCCATAAGTCAGGAAGAATTTATTGAACATGTGTGGGACAATAGCGTTGACAATTTCAGCAATTCGATAAGGGTACATATTTCTGCTTTGAGAAAGAAACTTCGCACTTCTCTTGGATATGACCCGATTCGCAATCGTATCGGTGAGGGCTATGTAATGGGGGAAGAAGAATGAAAAAAATATCTCTTCAATGGCGTATCACTTTGATGACTGCTATACTTATAGGTATAACCTGCGTGTCTATGAATTCCCTTATCGGTTATTCGGGCAGACATTATATGGATTCTATCGGCAGTGACATTTCTGCTAACAGCGATTCGTATAAAGGTGAGCAGGAATTTTTTAACCCTGAAAGTGCCGACCTTGACCAAGAAGTAACTATTATAGTTAACGGTGCGCAGGAGTCGTTTTCCACTACAAATTGGTGCATAACAGCGGTTGTAACATTGCTTGGCGGTGTTTTGGCATACTTTGTCAGTGGCAGAGCACTGAAGCCTTTGCACACCTTTGCTTCAAGGGTTGAAAATGTTCAGCCGAATAACTTGCCCGATATGAAGATAACCGATGATGTGCCTGCCGAGTTCAAGCAATTCAGCATTTCTTTTAATCAGATGCTTGACCGACTTGACGAGGGGTTCACGGCACAACGGCAGTTCACCGGCAATGCCGCACACGAATTGCGCACCCCTCTTGCATTGCTTCAGGCACAACTTGAACTTTTTTCTGTTGAGCATCCTGATTTGGATGCCGAAAGTGCCGACTTCCTCAAATTATTGCAGGAACAAACAGGGCGAATGTCGCAGGTTACAAAGACTTTGCTTGAAATGAGCGAGCTTCGAACTGTGCCGTGTAATGACTGCATTGAGCTTGCACCGATGATTGAGGAAATTCTTGCCGACCTTTCTCCTGTGGCAGAGAAAAAAGGGGTCACTCTTGAATGTGACGGCACCGGCACTATGGTGGGCAGTGACACCTTGATTTATCGTTTGATCTTTAATTTGACGGAAAACGCAATCAGGTATAACCGCCCTGACGGAACTGTGCGTGTTTCTGTTTCTCAGGATGGTGACGATCTTGTTGTCAGGGTTGCCGACACAGGTTGCGGAATACCAGAAAAGTATAAAGAAAGTATTTTTCAGCCGTTCTTCCGTGTGGATAAATCCCGTAACAGAGAAAATGGCGGTGTGGGTCTTGGACTTTCTTTGGTTTGGGAAATTGCTGATATTCACGGTGGCAAAGTGCAGGCAGAAGAAAGTACAGAAAAGGGAACTGTTATGACATTTACTTTTCCGTTGAACAGAGAATACAAGGATGATTAGTCCAAAATAGAACGAAATATATACAACAAAGTGTTTTTCACAGTAATACAACTGCCTACAGGTGGTGTACACTATGGGAAAAGTTAATTATTTACTTCTAGATATGTCTGTTTTGCCGGAAGTTTATGTAAAAGTGATTGAGGCAAAGGGCTATTTGCAGTCGGGAGAGGCGGCAAACGCATCGCAGGCTGTAAAGATGGCAGGAATATCTTGCTCGGCATACTATAAATATAAGGATAAAATATTTGAGTACAGCGAGTAGGGGGATGATGCCACAACAATCAATGCCAAGCTTCAGGACAATGCCGGAGTTCTCAGTTCGGTTATGAACGAGCTTTATTTGGCAGGGGCAAACATTTTGGCGGTTAATCAGAGTAAGCAAAACAAGAAGGAATTCTTACGCGGATATGACTACATGCTAAGCAAAATCGAGCCTGAAGCCGTCATTTGCTTTGGCACACCATTTGATGAAATGCGATGAGAACTATGTTTTTCGCTGTCATGGAAAAGATTTCCGAGAGTGCTTTGAGCAATTTGAGAAAGCTACCATTTTTGACGGAATGACCATCTATGATGCGGAATCCGAAATAGAAGTTCTTTTTGGCTAAGGGAATTCACAGCAGAATCACATCCACTGTGGCCATAATTTTACTCATCCCACCCTTCCAGCTCATCCAGTTCTTCTTCTGGGTAATAGAAACCATCATTAATCTTGTTTCCACCTCTATCTGTGTTTTCTGTCAGCCCCAATGTAAATTCCAAATTTGTAACGCTGAGCTTATATGTAATTGTCATAGTCTACATATCCTTAAGAACACAAACCATCTCATTTGTCAATTCTGGCAACCGCTTCAAACATGGAAGTTTCTTTTTGACATTTGCATATATATGTCTTGCATCAAAATAAAACTGATTATTTGTAAGAATAGCCTTTTTTGCATTCCTATAAAAATCCTTTGCAGAAAGTCTTGTCTCCACTCCTGTTAAATGCAGAAAATGATCCACCGGAAAAGAAACTTCAAAATATTCATCTCCATATACATACAGAAATGTTTTACCCGCCAAACTCTGGCTATATACAATTGCCGCCTCTATAATACCTTGTCGTATTGCGTTTTTCTTATCTACCTTTGTTGCCATTTATACCTCATACGCAAAGAAGAGTGTGGCATTTAACCACACTCTTCTGAGGATTACTTTTGTAAAAGAGTTTTCTGCTGGTTGTCAGCCTCGATATCCAGTTAAGACATCTAATGAGATGGAATTTTATCCTGCTCCATCTGCAGCCCAACTTTTAACGATGCTCTTACATCGAGAACATTTCTGTTCTTACTTTTATTATACTCAATCAATCAAAAAAACAACACGGTTCAGCAAATTCTAATTATTTCCAATATAACAAAATTGCTTCCTGTTATATTTATCTATTTCTTTATTTTCTTATTACACCCTGTAAATTACTATTTTCTTTCTAGGCAATTGCGAAACTAACAACCAAAAGAGATGTATAGATCATGAAAGCAGGATGTATTACAAAAATTTACAGTTTCATACCAATTGCTTCAAATTTAGGCGCACTTTAATAAGCCAAATAAAAAATTGGCGATTAAGTTGGTAAGTCCTATGCAATTAGAGGTTTCAGACTTCGGATGTATTCATGGTGATGGATTTTATCCGCCAGTACAACTGTTATTAATTGGGCAATTCCGGCTATCAGCAAATCGGAATGCAGTGTTTTCGCATTTTGTGTCTTTCGATTTGCCAGACAGAAACTGTCTTTGATGTGATTGATGGATTTCTCAACATTTACACGGATTTTGTATGTCGAATCCCATTCCTCATTACCACGTGTGGTACAGGGATAAGCACGCAAATTTTGCTCTGGATAAACGTAAATCATTCGTCCGCATGACGATGTTGTACAGGGATTTTCACATTCGCATTTACGATAAGAACGCCTGCGTTCTTTATCCCATACCCATTTCATTTTCGGGCAGACAAATTTCATTGTAGGTATACCACAGCGAAGATGTGTCTTACTTCCTTCACGTTTCATTGGAAGACCCGGATCATTAGGACAGCAGGGAATTCCGTTCTCATTTGTTTGATAATCAACATCCGGAATGGAAAGTTTATTTTTTAACGGAATGTATGCTTTTTTGAAACAGGAATCCGCTAAAAGATATTTGTAAATGGAAATGGAATCAAAAGCAGCATCACCAAGAAAAGTATCCGGTCTGATCAGAGGATGCTTTTTGAAAAAATCATCCAGGGTTGGGATCAATGCTTTTGCATCTGCCAATGATTTATCTTCATCAGGTGATTTATCTTTCTTTTCAATAATGACTTCCGGGTGAGCATCCAAAAAGTCCTTGTTGTAAAAAGAGATATGACGAATGATACCAAGACCGTTTGTGATAACGCCAAACTTGTAAGCATAGCAAAAATGACCATTTATGTACATTTGCTGGATAGCAGGATTTGCAGCTGCATGCGGTGGCATGGATCCATATGCTGCTTTGTAGGGATCGAAGTCATTATTAGACTTTAAAGTTTTTGCATAAGTTTTTAACTGTTTGATAATGCGGTTGGCGAATTTAGGATTGTTTTCCGTAACCCATGCTTCAATACCGGAAGTGTCAAACAAAAGCATATCCGATTTTTCGGGATCAATAGCTTGGCATATAGGTTCGGTAATGTCCACAAGATGATGAAAAACACATTGGATATCGTCTTCAAAATCTTGTTTAAAACGAGTGATTTTGGAGGCGTCCGGAACTTTGGTGAAACCACAGAAATTCCGAAGTGGTCTGGAGTATTGTAAAAAAGTAAGTAATAACTGATCTGTAGGAATAGAAAATATTTTCTGCAGGATCACAGCCCACAAAAGGGCAGTTAAAGAGTATTTGCGGGAACGTCCCGTTGATGCATAAAAATGGTTATAGAATTCGAGGGGAATATAATCACTAAGGTTAATGTGTTCCTCAAGTAAAGAAAGAAACAGAGGTTTGTCTTCTTCAAAAATATTTTGGCAATCTTCAAAAATATCTACCAGGTTTAGTTGTTTATATGGTATCATATAAATGTCTCCTTTCGGGGCTTGGTTGTTAGTTTTTAGGCAATTCTATTATACCATAACCCGTGAGGAGATATTTTATTTTGTAACAAAAATATGCCGTATTTATGCGGCTATAGGCGTTTCGCAAACGCCTAACTATTTTCTTTCATTTGAAAGGAGTAAAAAAAGGTGTAAAATCAAGGTTTTTGCACCTTGTCATTATGAAGTTAAAAATTAAATAACTCTTCCTCTTCATTGTTTTCTAACTCCATTGTTTTCAGCGATTCCTGCATAATCATATTATTTTCCATTTGTGCTATGTTTAGCATCTCATCCCTCACATCATCTACTTGCAAATGAGTATAGGTATCAAAAGTTATATCCATAGAACTGTGTCCCATAATATACTTTAGCTTTGTCTGATTCATTCCAGATTTTTCCATCTTAGTACAAAAGGTATGCCTGCACACATGTGGAGTGACTGTTGGTAATGGTTCCTTATACAGCTTGTTATACTTTTCACGAATGAACTGAAAGTATTTTTCCCAATGTAACGCCACCATCGGCATTCCATTTTGATCTAAGTATAGAAAACCTTTGTATCCATCTACTACCGGTTCCTTTTTTACTTTCTTTCGATTTTTTATAATCTTTCGAAAGCAGTCCGCAACTTCTGGCGTCATCGGCACTTTACGCACCCCTGCCGTTGTTTTGGTTTTCTGAATAATATATGACTTTCTTTCATTGTACACTCTAACCAACTGATGATCCACATTAATGATCACATGTTCAAAATCAATATCACCTATTGTCAGTCCTACAAATTCAGAAATTCGAAGTCCGGTATTACCTCTCTTTCAAAAGAGGATCCCCTCCAGTTGCTGTAATACTTCCTCCCTGCTGTTTTTATTTAACCATGTTATATTCCTTCCTTAACTGTATTAAAAATTCATACAACATAAAGTATGTTGTTTCTATCTCAAATATATTGTCTTCTATTCCTTCGTTTTCCATCATATCAACAACATAAAACGTGCATTTTATATACACTACATTATCCTTATAGTCAGATTCAAGTCGGAACTCACCTTCGTCTACTGGCTCAAATGTATAACGGCATGACTCTTTTATGTTGCTTAAACCATTAATAATTTTTTCTATTTCGTTTTCATATACAGTATTGTGAAAATATAAATACTCATTATCTAATCTAAACAACTCTTTCCTTGTTTGTTCATATATATTTCCACCACACATACTATATGCGATCCAATCCTTTTCATTTGTAATAAATAAATTTAACTCAATATATTTATTTTTTTCTTTATTGAACAAAAATGCCATTACAAATCTCCTCGTTAATAATTATTGCTTTGTGCGAATTGTTGATACTGTCCATTTTTTTCTCCGTCTTTCTCTGTCACTATCTTCTCCTCAAAATTCCTAATATTATTATATCGTCACATCCGTAATTTTCCCATGCAACCTTCTATATGATAATCAATAGCTCGTAATTTTTTGTATTCCTCTTCATAAAGAGCAAGCTGTTTTTCCATTAATTCAATATGTGCCTCCATTAATTAGTTTCTTGTACATATTTTTACATACTTACAACGTCTTTAAATACTCTTCCACATTCAGATAAGTCACATCCTCCGGTGTCTCCACTCCTGCCTGAACAAGTGATGTTGTAGCACCGCGATAAATCACATACTTTCCTGCAATTGTACCATATCTAAATTCAGTATCCTTACACTTTTGTTTATCTAACAAATGCCTACACTGTTGCGGTACAACTTCTTTACTATGTTTAATTTCATAGATTTCACAAATTCCATCATCTGGATTAAACACTACCATATCAAACTCGCCAATTGCAAACTGTAATCGGAACACTTCACAATTCTTTTTGGATAGCTTTGTCTCTAAAAGAACAATATCCTCCATCATTCTTCCTTTGATTTCATCTATTATCACTCTTGCCTCAAAGAATCTGGGCGGCGCATAATTTGCGGTCAGCCGTTTTAACCTCTCCCCTGAATACTCTTCAAAATAGGATGGATCGCCAACCACAATCCTTCTTGGGCAGTCCACCCTGAATTCCTCCTGCCGTAGAATCTTTTCTTTCGGTTCTTCCGTTTCCTTATTTTTCATTCTGCACGTCACCTCCATAATAATTTGTTACTGCATTATTCCCTCCCCCTGCTCCAGACGCAGCCAATCAATTCATCATCCTGCGTATAGGCAAAGATTTCTTTTGCCTCTGCATTCCCTTCGGCAAAGTCTATAGCTGCTTTTAAGTCATACAATTTGTTAAGTATAATATCCCTGCCGTTTTCCACAGAGAAGTATTGTTCCAGATTCATTTTGCCTCCTCCTGTTCATGAAAAGTCAACCATTTTTAATGTGGAGCATACTTTTTTATATTCACTATGCCTTAAGTCCAGTCTGGATGCTCTCCTTACTTTTCGGTTCAATACCTTTTTCCTCATGGAAATCCCACGCTTTAGTTCTCCCCGCATGCTGTAAGTACCATTGCCCCGCATCCAACTGTTCCTCTTGTGTCTTGCTGTTCCTGCATACGACATTTCGCTCTCTCCTTTCTGTTCCGGATTTCAGCACAACACTATACCACTTTCCTCTGGGATATCTATTCAGCAGAACCAACAAAATGTTACCTTCTAATCTGACAAATTGAACAAAAAAATGGAAGTTCACTCTCTAATAGAACTTCCATTCCAATATATTTATCTTATTAATGATATAAATTCCCCATTGTTATTAATTCTTGAAATCTGTTAATATTGTATTTTTCAACTATTGATGAATAAATATGTGTTGCTGGTATTAACTGTATTTCTTTTGGTAATTCCTTTTCAGAAAAGGCAAATGGCTCTGGTCGTTCCTTCCTGCTTAATCCAGAATTTTTATTATATAAAATAAACCAATCGCCATATTCATCTATACCATTGTCTAATAATATAATAATATAATATTATATCCAATATTATGATCATCTTCTATTTTTCCCCACGCTAAAACTTTCTTATTATTACACATAGGATATGTATATTTTTTAGCTATAGGAGTTCGAAGTCCATTGAATTCATTATAACCGATCGTTTGACAAAAATCTTCTGAATTAATAACTGATAACTCAACAGTAATAATTTGTGAATTCGGCATTGTAATAGTCACCGTATTTCTGCGTGATGTTATTCTAAATGCTCTCAGATTCAATTGAATATCTCCCTGTGCATATTGACTATTATAACTATTTACATATTCTTTCAAATCGCTTAATATAACATCATCAAAATGAAACATAATATTTTTTACATGTTCTTCCCATTCTCTATTCTTTTTATCTATTTCTGTTTGCTTCCTCTGTACAGCAGAATCTTTTGCATTTTGCATTTCGACAGCTCTCTGTGCCAACGAAAAGATATTTTTATTTATACCTATATTTTCAGTATTCAACATTTCAATTATATCTTGCCAATTAGAAAAACGTTTACTTTTTTGTTTTTGGAGCATTCTAATTATTATAGATACTAAATTCGGAGACAAATTTTTGTTATAAATTTTAGGATTCTCTACTGGAGCAAATAAATGTGCTTCTTTAAAATCATTATTTTTAACAACATAAGGATAATTTAATGTTGCAAGTTCATAAAAAACTATTCCCATTGAATAAATATCCATCAAAATCGTATTTTTTTCGTTTTTCCATACTTCTGGAGCACAGTATGGTTGCGTTCCATAACCTTTAAAGGTTATATTTCGAGTTGTTGCTTCTGAATATTTTGCCAATCCAAAATCGGTAATTTTCAAAATGTTATCTTTGATAAGAATATTTTCTGGTTTTATATCCCTATGTACTAAAACCTTACAAATCCTAGCCATTCCAGTCGATAATTGTATAAAAATATCTACCAATTCATCATTAGTAAAAAAGTTATTTTCCATCTTTTTGTGTTCTATAAGTTCAGCCAAAGAACCTTGGTCAGCATACTCCATTATAATATATGGCGGATACCCTTCATTCAGATTTCCATCATGCATATATTCGTATTTAATAATATTTTTACCTGCTATTTTCTTTGCTGATTGCAGTTCATTTTGGAAAACCATATATTCCTCAGACGATGGAAACACACTCAACATCGCTTTTAAGGCAAATCTTTTTCTATCGGAAGCTCGTTCACATAAAAATACTTGTCCAAATTCTCCTGGTTTAATGCTATCTATAACTTTGTATTCATTTCCCTTATCATCTGGCAAAACACTTCCGATTGTTATTATCATAAACTTCTCCTATATTCAATCTTTTCTCTGGAATAATCATTCTTTATACAAAGCAATTTTTATATTGTAACTACAATATCCTGTATCTTGCTTTATTTGTATTTCATATCGTTCCCCACCTTTAAGTTCTACCGTTCTTTCTTCATTTCCTGATGTTGTATTAATAAGTTCTTCCTTTTTTTTGTTTAATAGCACAAAATTATAACTATTATTCACATCATTAATTCCAAAGTTAAATTTATATGTACTCGTTTTTATAGGTGTATAATAATAAGTATTTACTTGATCAGTATATTTCAATTTTCCTTTAATTTTGTTTCCTGTAACTTTTTTAATATCATTAGGTACACCTATTGATATATCATATTCTGGTAACCCCTCTTTTTGGAAAACCAATATCTTATACTCTTTATCTTTTTCTAATTCAAGCGTAGAACCTTCATTATAGTATTCTTTATTTGACAGTTCCTCTTCTTTTTCATCACACAAATAAAAACCATAATTCTGATTAACGTCATTTATATCAAAATCAAAACGATATATTCCTGATTTGGGAGCCGTATAAACATATTCAATTTCTTGATCAATATATCTAATTTTTCCTTTCATTTCATTATCTTCAACTATATTAATTGCATCGGGTACATTGACTGTTATTGTGTATTCAACTTCATCGTATTCATCGGACTCCTCACTTTTTACAATCAAAGTATACTCCCTGCCACTTTCTAATGTTACAGTAGTACCAGCAGGATCCGAATCAGAATAATATTTGCTTGTTAATTCCTCATCTGCAGAATCAATTATATAAAAAAGATAATTCTTCTTCACACTATCTATATCAAAGTCAAAACGATAAATACCTGTCTGTTGTGGCACATATGTTTCTTCCCTGGAATCTTCCCCAATTAATGTTCCTCTCAATTCTTTTCCATCAAAAGAAGACTCAGGTTTTTCTGTCTCAATTGGTTTTTCTGTCTCAATTGGTTCTTCTGTTTCAAATTCACTACCAGCATCAAAAGGAGTCTCACTCGGTTGAACAACAATACCATCATCACCAGAATTAGGGTCACTCTGCGACTCCGTTTTCGGATGTACTAAACGATTCCATATGTTTTCGACCTCAACCGAATATATTGTACTTACTGTTAATATTATAATTATTATGATTATTCCCGCTCCGCCAAAAACTTTTACAGCCGGATATTCCTGAAGAAGCTCTTTTATTTTATCCATGTAATCCCTCACTTCTTTATCTTCAATTTATTCTACATTTTAGCACTTTATTTCACACTATTTGACATTACATGAATATTTTATCACAATCTTTTTTCTTTTTCTACATCTTTTTATTCATTACAAAAATTCTATAAACTTTCCTCTTACTGTATACACATTTTTTCCTATCGTTTGTGCATACTGTTCCATATACTCATCTTTTTTAACTGTATGCACTATATACACAGTGAAATACCATACTCCATTTTAGGGAAACCTAAGATTACCTCGTTATATCCGCCAATTTGTGCATCCGTATCCGTTATTTCCGGTCTGAATTTTTTATCACTCATCTCAACACTGCTTCTGGACTTTTTATCCATCCAGTTTAAATCTGCCTTTGAATATGGTTGTTTCGGTTTAATTTCGTACAAATCCGCTTTTGCCGCCTGAGCAATCATCTCTGCTATTTTCCTTGTTGTTCCACTGGCACTAAAATATGCTACCAATTTTTTTCCCATAGGTATTCCTCCTGTTCATGCAGTTAAAATCTCATTTTACCAATTTAATCAATAAAAAATGTGTAAAGTATGTATCCTTCATACCCTACACATTCATTATATGACTTACTATTATATTATGTCTAATGCCTATATCAAATTATATTCTATGCCTTAAAGGCATTGATTTCTTCTATAAATTTACTGACAGCCAACGAATATGGAATATTTCTTCTCCAGGCAATGACTGTACTTGCTGAAATTTCAGGATACAATCTTCTCTGAACCAGCAAATCCTCTCTCCAATATTTTGTAGCGCCTTCGATTGAAACCGGATATCCCAGTCCATGAGTTGCCATAACACCGGCATTCGTTCCAAGGTTGCTGATAAAAGCAATATGAAGCTTATTAAAATCCTTACCAAACCAGTTGGCAAGTTCGCTCTGCACGTTTCGTCTTTTAGGAAGAATAAGTGGTTTATCTATAAGATCATCTCTTGTAATATATTCTTTGCATGCTAATGGAGCATCCGGTTTCATCCCAACAACCCAATGATCACTGTCCATAATCCTAATATAATCCAAACCTTCTGTATTAACCGGTTCCATAAACAATCCAATATCCACCAAACCCTGATTCATCATTTCATATACGGAATCTGCTGTTGCCGTGTGTAACGAAATCTGTACCATTGGGTATTTTTCTTTATATACCTTACAAATTTCCGCTAAAGTTTCAACAGCCGCAAACTAACCACAACCAACCGTAATCGTACCTTCAATCAGTTCTTCGCTCGCCTTTATTTCATCTATCATTTTTTCTTCCAAAACTATTATTTCCAAGGCTCTACGCTTTAATAGTATTCCCGCCTCCGTAAGCGTAATATTACGATTTCCTCTTATAAAAAGTGATGTTCCAAGTTCCTCCTCCAATGCAGAAAGCTGTCTTGAAAGTGTTGGTTGAGTAATATTCAGTTGCTCCGCAGCTTTTGTAAAATTCTGTTCTTTTGCTACAGTTAAAAAATATCGTAATAGTCTAATATCCATATATACACCTTCCTATAATGTCAAGCCTAAAAGTCTTATATTTTCAGGCTTTTTTATATTTTCTACCTCTCACAAACGAGCTAAAAATGCAGAATAGTCATAGTATCTGGTACTGAATAGCTATTTCAGAGTACACCAATAAAGCATCCTTTTATTTTGCTTTATTAAGGCTATTATCCTCTGCTTAACTATGATGGTGAACCTTCCGCGTCTAATGGCATCGTGTGCCAACTTCCTTCGTCCATGTTATTTCACCACCTCATCTGTAAAGAAAAAGACACATAGTTCACATTTTACTGTTCCATGCGTCCTTCCTATTAATCTGTTTTACCAATTATGCTAACTGCATGATTTCCTCTTCCAGTGCCTTCACTTCTTCAAGTGGTAGTCCTATTCCATCAGCAATCTCTTCGTGAGATAACTTTTCCATTTTCAAAAGGCGTTTTGCTGTCTTTCTCACGCTTTCCTTAGCCGCCTCGTTTCTCATATCTTCCATCAACTTACACATAGTAGCCTTCTACACTCCGTTTCAGTCCGCGCATAACAAAGGTCCCCCGGACCTTTTGCGCCCTTTCTCGTCCTGCTTAAAATATCTTGCTTTTTTTGCAAGTATTTCATAATTCATATCGTCCGGATCGGTACATGAAAAGTCGTGCATTAATTTTCCAACTTCGTCATCTCCCCGATATTTTCCGTTCACATATAGAATATGCGAACCGTCCCCAAACAATACTTTCTCTTCACCAATCGTAATATATCTCTCTACCGGATATATCGGCTGTTTTCCTTTCATTACATCGTTTTCTGTAATAAAAATCACATAGGTGTCAGGAATATTTTCCGTATCTTCCCCTGGTTTTAGGATATGTGCATCCAACAAACTGCTGTTATGTCTCGCCCTTTTTACTCCTGCTCCCTTATCTGACCTCTGAATTTCACAATCGAATTCTTTACCTGTATTGTCAACTGCATGAACATCTAAAATAGCAGAACGCCCTTGCAGATTTTTCATGGAATCCTGCACCCGAATCGATTTGATTGTAATATCCTCTTGCCCCAAAACAATTCGAAGTATAAGTTCTACAGCCTCATAATTATCTTCCAGACAGGCAGTCATAAAATCATCATCCATATATCGAAATAATTTCAGCCGCTCTAAATCCTGCTGATGTGTCTGTTCTGTTGTACTCAAACCTTCACCTTCTTTCGCTATTCTAATTATACATCAGTCATTCACTTTTGAAAACCGACTTTTTTAAAAATTTTAGTTCTACTATCTCGTAGCACCTGCAATCTCATGAAAGGTCGTATTAAACAACTGATACAATTCACTGTCTTTTTTCATGGTGTTATCAAAGGGAACAATCTTATCCCCAAAACGGATAAGTCCCATTCCGGGGTCTGCACCATTGACACAGGCAAGCTGTTCCGCTGATATGTCAAACAAATCTTCCACAGCTTCTTTATCCATCGTCCCCTGATCCAGTAAAAGCATAAATTCTGAGTTGGATACCATTGTTTTTGTGGAACGATTGCGTTGTGCATCAATAAGGTTCTGACTCATACCGGTGCAGATACCGCCACGTTTACGCACCTCACGCCACATTTTCTCCAGTGCATGAAGACTGTACTCCTCTCCCCATAACTCGTGCATTTCATCCACATATACCCAAGTCGCAACACCATCCCATTTCCGTTCTTCAATAACTTCCGGTTTCCAATGATAAGGTTTTTGGACACCTTATTAAATCCATAGCAGTATCCCTGATTATCGTTAATCTCCTGCACGTTAAACGGAATAAAAATGGAAAGTTCTTCGGATGTTATCGTCCGCATGGTATCCACAAATCTCGCCCCTGTCGGCAAAGAAATATTTAATGCATCCAACTGTTTATGGGAATGTGGCATAATGTCCATGTTGTGGGTCTGACCGATAATCTTAATCTTCTCGGTACGCTCCTCCAGTTCGTCCATGGAATTTGCTTTCACCACAATCGTAATTCCCACATACAAAAGACGATCATCAAAGGAGGAAATCCGGTCTAACATCTCTTCCGTATCTCTTTGCTGCTTTC
>ERZ840517.1791-NODE-1791-length-21655-cov-10.174630_pt1 | contig 21655 bp, 20 predicted proteins | sample MGYA00519876_ERZ840517 | MGnify/ENA primary metagenome ERZ840517 (study PRJEB31850, sample SAMEA3708882) | human gut metagenome | biome: human gut; feature: human-associated habitat; material: faeces | place: China | collected 2014 ... | reverse complement strand
TGGACTTTACCAACAGCCGCAACCTGATCGTGGCCGCTGTCATTCTGGTGTGCGCCCTGGGCTTCAACTCGGTGGGCGGCGTCAGCTTTGCCATCGCAGGCGTTAACATCAACCTGTCCGGTCTGGCCATCGCTGCCATTGCCGGCATTCTGCTCAACGCCATCCTGCCCGGCAACGACTACGAGTTTGACGCTGCCGACGGCTCCGAGGCCGCTTCCAGCAGCAACCTGCAGGTCTGATCTCCCTACAATAAAATAGGTGCGTCCGAGGAAACCCGGCAAAGCGCATAGTTTTCTGGCAAGGTTTTTAGTGACCTTGCCAGTTTTTTGTAATTGAGAATAATTCTTAAAATTATGCTTGACTAACTAGGAACTATTCGCTATAATAGAGCCATGAGAAGGGCTGGTGAGTACCAACACCTGCACTTCGATTTCAAAATGAATCAATCAGAGAATGATGGAGGTCTGTTCTTATGAAGAAATATGTTTGCACCGTTTGTGGTTACATTGCTGAAGGCGAGATCCCGGCTCAGTGCCCCGTTTGCAAGGCTCCTGCCTCCGCTTTTGTTGAGAAGAAGGGCAACACCTATGTCACCGAGCACGTTGTAGGCATCGGCAAGGCAGAGGGCGTGCCCCAGGAGATCGTGGACGGTCTGCGCGCCAACTTTGAGGGTGAGTGCAGCGAGGTCGGCATGTACCTGGCCATGGCCCGTGTGGCAGAGCGTGAGGGCTACCCTGAGATCGCCGAGGCTTACAAGCGCTACGCTTATGAGGAAGCTGACCATGCATCCCGCTTTGCCGAGCTGCTGGGCGAGGTCGTGACCGACAGCACCAAGAAGAACCTGATGATGCGTGCCGAGGCCGAGTGCGGTGCCTGCTCCGGCAAGATGGACCTGGCCAAGAAGGCAAAGGCCCTGAACCTGGATGCCATCCATGACACCGTCCATGAGATGGCGAAGGATGAGGCTCGTCATGGCCGCGGCTTCGAGGGCCTGCTGAAGCGCTACTTCAACACCGAAGTCTGATCGGGTTTCCCCAGTCATCCATTCTGCCCGCTGCACAGTGCGTCCCGCCGTGCAGCGGGCTTTTTGCGCCTTGACACACCCCGGCCCAGCGGCTTATACTGGAACAAACTGCACGAAAAGAGGGGACGGGAATGGACAAACCTTCCAAAAACAAACCGGCAGCGGGCCGCTATGCGCTGCTGGATGAGCTGCGCGGGCTGGACCTGCTCAGCATGATCGGCTATCATGCCTGCTGGGATCTGATCTTTTTGTTTGGCATGTCTGCCGCATGGTATACGGGCTGGCAGGGGCACCTGTGGCAGCAGAGCATCTGCTGGGTGTTCATTCTGCTGTCTGGCTTCTGCCTGCCGCTGGGGCATCGCCCGCTGCGGCGCGGGCTGATCGTCTCCGGGGCGGGGGTGCTGGTCACGGCGGTCACCCTGCTGTTCATGCCGGAGGACCGGGTCGTGTTCGGGGTGCTCACCCTGCTGGGGGCGGCCATGCTCATCACCGGCCTTCTGCAGCCGCTGCTGCAAAAGATCCCGGCATGGGCCGGGCTGGTGGTGTCGCTGCTGCTCTTCGCGGCAACCTACCACACACAGGATGGCTTCTGGCAGCTGGGCCCGTGGCAGATGCTGCTGCCGGGTGTCTGGTATGCCAACCTCTTTACGGCGTTCTTCGGCTTTTTCCCGCTTGGCTTTTTCTCCACGGATTACTTTCCGCTGCTGCCCTGGCTGTTTTTGTTCTGGGCAGGGTACTTCCTGCATTTCTGCATGGGGCGGGCCCGCATGGAGCCGCTGCGCCGGTCGGTCTGTGCGCCGCTGGGCTGGCTGGGCCGACACTCGCTGGGGATCTATCTGCTGCATCAGCCGGTGATTTATGGGGTGTTGCTGCTTCTGTTCCATGTTTTTGAGCAATAAACCTTGACAAGCCTGCCAACCTGTGGTATTCTGTTGATGGTTAGAACAAACTAACCAAGAGAAATGCGTCGGCATCGTCCGGCCGCATTTTTCTGGAGCTGAAAGTTAGCGTAAGCTAACGAAAGATTGATTGAGAGAGGTCGATTCAAATGAGCAAAGTAGCAATCGTATTCTGGAGCCAGACCGGCAACACCGAGACCATGGCAAACTGCATCGCAGAGGGCGCAGGTGCCAACGCCACCATCATCCCCTGCAGCGAGATGAACGCCGCCAAGCTGGGCGAGTATGATGTGGTCGCCTTTGGCTGCCCTGCAATGGGTGCCGAGCAGCTGGAGGAGAGCGAGTTTGAGCCGATGTTCTCGGATCTGGAGGGCTCGCTGAACGGCAAGAAGGTGGCTATGTTCGGCTCCTACGGCTGGGGCGACGGCCAGTGGATGCGCGACTGGGTGGAGCGTGTCCAGGGCGACGGTGCACAGGTGTTCGGCGGCGAGGGCCTGATCTGCAACGAGGCTCCGGACGATGACGTGCAGGCCGCCTGCCGCAAGCTGGGCGCAGACCTGGCTGCCTGGTAACCACAGACCGGACGTCTCTTGACAAACGGGGTTTGTTCGTCTAAACTAATAGAACCGGTTCCGGCAGTTTTGCTGTGGACAGCCCTGCACAGAAGAATATGAATACATGCGGCAGGGGACAGGCGGACACAGCAGCGTGTCTGCGGCCCCTGCCGTTTGGTTTTGGAAGGACGGTGTGTATGGCAGTGGTGGTGGCAGTTGGAGTGACAGCCTGCTTTGCGGTGCTGCGTCATGCAGTGCGCCGTGCAGCGGTGCGTTCAGGCCGGAAGCGGGAGTAAAAACAGCAGGAGGAATGGATCTCATGCAGGAGACCCCGAAAAGCTTAGACAAAAAACGTGCCGACGAAAAATTGCTGGTGAGCGAGATGATCGCGCTTTACTGCCGCAAACAGCACAAAACACCCAAAGGGCAGCTGTGCCCGGCCTGTCAGGAACTGCAGGACTACGCACTGGCCCGTATTGACAAATGCCCGTTCATGGAGACCAAGACCTTCTGTTCGGCCTGCAAAGTGCACTGCTACAAGCCCGCCATGCGGGAGCAGATCCGCGCGGTGATGCGTTGGGCTGGTCCCCGGATGCTGCCGGTGCACCCGGTGCTGTCCGTGAAACATGTGGCGGTGACCCTCAAGGCAAAACGGGAAGCGCAAAAAACAGATGCATAATCGCCCGGCAGACGGGGCATCCTGTCTGCAGAGAGGTGATCAATATGGAAAACATCGGTGTTACCTGTGATGTCTGCGCATGCTGCCACAATGTGGCCGGCTGCAAATGTGACCTGCCGCAGATCAAAGTGACCGAGCAGTGCACCTGCAATACGCAGCAGGAAGGCACCCCGCACTACTGCCAGAACTACGAGGAAAAGTAATTCTGCACACAAAGAACAGCCCCCGCCGGGACGAGAATGCCCGGCGGGGGCTGTTTGTCTGTAGAAAGGTTACCGCAGCGTCACGTTGCAGGTGGCAAGGCTGCGCACCAGGGTGCCGACGCTGTCCTTCATCTGGATGCCGGCAAAGCCCAGCGCAAAGGCGGCCTGCACATTCTCCAGCCGGTCGTCGATGAACACGCACTCCTCGGCCTTGAGAGAATACTTGTCCAGCAGGGCCTTGTAGATCTTCGGGTCCGGCTTGTTGATGTGCACCTCGCAGGAAGCCACACCACCGTCAAAGCCGTCCAGCACGCCCCGGTCCCGGAGCAGGTCCAGCACATCCTGCGGGATGTTGCTCAGGTAGTACACGCAGTAGCCGTGGCTCTTCAGGCGGCGCACCAGCTCTTCCATCCGGTGCCGGGGCCGCAGGATGTGCAGCCAGTCGTCCAGCACGCCCTGCACCTCAAAGGCACGGCCCGCAGCCCGGGCCTTTTCCAGCATCCGGTGGTTGCCGTCAAAGCGGGAGATGAGCCCGGCATCCAGCAGCTTCCATTCCTCGCTGCCAAAGGTCAGGTCGTAGACCTCTTCCTCGGTTTCGGCGTTGCACAGGCGGTCCACCAGATAGCCCCTGGGGTCAAAGTCGATCATCACGCCGCCCAGGTCAAACACGATACTTTTATACATACAAGCTGCCTCGCTTTATTCAGAGTTGTTGGGGAACAGCTCCAGTATACCACAACCCGGCGGTGCTTTTCCACCGCTTTTTGCATGGACGCGGCCCGGGCCGCATAGGCTGGTGGCAGAGAGGGGAGAGGTGCTGTGACCATCCGGGAACTTTGCGAAAAGGAAGTTGTGCAGCTGGAGCAGGGGGTGTGCCTGGGCCGGGCCGATGATCTGGCCTTTGATCCCGCCACCGCCCGTCTGCAGAGCCTGATCCTGCTGGGGCGGCCCCGTCTGTTCGGCCTGCTGGGCAGGGAAGAGAACCTGACCATTCCGTGGCAGGAGATCGAGACCATCGGCACCGACGCAGTGCTGGTGCATACCCAGCTGCCCTCGGCAGCGCCCTCGAAGCCCGGGCTGTGGCAGAGCCTGCGCGCAAGGCTGGGGCTCTGAGCAGGTTTTACAAAAAACGGGTAATTTTTTTGTAAAACAGGGGTGGACATTTTCGGAGGAATGACTATAATAATCGCAGAAGGCTTGTGCAAAAGCACGAACCGAGGAGATTCTGCTGGTAGATGTGGAAAGGATCGGACCCATGAATTCGTTGAAAACTCCCAAGCCGCTTCTGGCGGCCCGCATGGCGTTCCCGCTGGCGGCATCGCTGATCACGGTGCTGCTGGGCGAGTGGATCGCCCGCGGTGCGCTGACGGCGGACACCGTTACGAGCTTTATTTTCCCCCATGCCGAGGCCTATCTGCTGGCATGGCTGTTCCTGTTTCTGGTCTGGCTGCTGCTGGACTGGATCTTCCAGCTGCCGCCGCTGTCTACGCTGGGCATGGCGGTACTGGGCTGCGTACCCTGCGCGGTGAATTTCTATACCCTGCAGCTGCGCGGTGAACCCTTCCTGCCCTGGGACCTGGCACAGGTGTCGGAGGCCGCCGGTGTGGCGTCCGCTGCCGGCATCAAGATCCAGACCAGCATGATCGTCACGGTCGTGGTGGAACTGGCGCTGATGGCGGGCAGCTTTTTCCTGTACCGTGGGCGGCATAAACAGCGCTGGCTGCCCCGTGTGGCGGGCAGTGCGGCCACCGCAGCGGCCCTGTGCCTGCTGATTTTTGGCGTGTATTTGCAGCCGGCCGTCTGCCAGGCCATCGGCATCGTGCCGGACGCCTGGATGCAGGACCGCTATTACCGCTACTATGGTGTTGTCACCGGCTTTATGACCAACCTGTCCAATCTGGAGATCGACAAGCCGGACGACTACTCAGAAGAGGCGGTGGATGCCATTCTGGACAATGTGGATGAGAGCCGGAAGTTCTCCACCGGCCCGCTGTACCCCACCAGCTACGCGGCCACCACCGCCAAGGACGAGCAGGTGAAAAAGCCTACCATTATTTATGTGATGAACGAGTCCTACTGGGATGTGTCGGAGCTGGAACAGTACGGCATCAAGTTCGACACGGATGTGTCGGCCAACTTGCACGCACTGCAGCAGACCAGCGCCTATGGCCGGGCCTACAGCCCCAGCTTTGGCGGTGGCACCTGTGATGTGGAGTTCGAGGCTCTGACCGGCTATTCGGCGTCCTTCCTGCCCAGCGGCTCCAAGCCCTATCAGCAGCACGTTACCAAGCCCATGTTCGCCCTGCCCAGCTACCTCAAGACGCAGGGCTACCAGACGGCCGCCGTGCACTGCTTCTGGGCCAAGTACTGGAGCCGCGACACGGCTTACCCCAACCTGGGACTAGATGATTTTATCAGTCTGGAAGACATGCATGGTGTGACCAAGGTGCGCAAACACTATTGGACGAGCGGCCTGGTCACGGATGATTCCATGGCAGACCAGATCATCGGCCAGTATGAGAAGATGAAGGCATCCTCCGACGAGCCGGTGTTCCTGCACGCAGTCACCATGCAGAATCATACCAATTATAATAAGGATAACTACCCCGACGACCAGCGCGTGAAGGTGCTGGAACACCCGGCGGGCATGAAGGCCAGCACGGTGGGCGCGCTGGAGGACTTTGCCACCGGCATCCGGGACGCTGACGCCATGCTGGGCAAGCTGACGGCGTACTTCTCGCAGGTGGATGAGCCGGTCATTCTGGTGTTCTGGGGCGACCACTACAACCCCATCGACTCCAACTACGACGTGTACACCACCACCGGCTATGCCAGCGATTCCAGCGCGGACCCCCGCCTGCACCAGACCACGCTGCTCCTGTGGTCCAACTACAGTGACGCACAGGTAGACCTGGGCACCATTGCCGCCTACGACATCTCGCCGGTGATGATGAACCTCTACGGCCTGCAGCAGCCGCTGTACTTCCAGTTCCTGAACCGGCAGCTCCGGGTGGCCAGCCGCGCCTGCACCCGCGGCGTGACCATGAACCTGGACGGCACCACCACGCTGGAACCCACCGAGTTCCAGCAGCGCTGGACCCAGGAGCACTGGATGCTGCAATATGACCTGATGTTCGGCAAGGGCTATGCCCTCACCCGCATGGGGCTGGAAAGCGTGGCAGAGCCCGCCAAAGGCAAATAAGCAAAAAACCGGAAACTTTTTTGGACAAAACAGAGAAAAACTCTTGCAACCGTGCACTTTTTGTGCTATGATAACAAGGCATTACACACGCATCACTATGCCCTTTTGTGCCCTTTTGGGTGGAGGGCAGTCCGGAGCCGTCCGATACGGTGCCGGATCACGGTGTGCGGAGGCAAAACAATATCTGGAGGTATTTTACTATGGCAGTCGTTTCTATGAAGCAGCTTCTCGAGGCAGGTGTGCACTTCGGTCACCAGACCCGCCGCTGGAACCCCAAGATGAAGAAGTACATCTTCACCGAGCGCAACGGCATCTACATCATCGATCTGCAGAAGACCGTGAAGAAGCTGGACGAGGCTTACAACTACGTGAAGGAAGTTGCAGCTGAGGGCGGCGACATCCTGTTCGTCGGCACCAAGAAGCAGGCTCAGGAGTCCATCCGTGACGAGGCTCTGCGCTGCGGCATGCACTACGTCAACGCTCGCTGGCTGGGCGGTATGCTGACCAACTTCCGCACCATCCGCAAGCGTATCGACCGCATGGATCAGCTGGCTAAGATGCAGGAGAACGGCACCTTCGAGCTGCTGCCCAAGAAGGAAGTGGCTAAGCTGGAGCTGGAGATGGAGAAGCTGGACAAGTACCTGGGCGGCGTCAAGAACATGAAGACCCTGCCGAAGGCTATGTTCATCGTCGATCCTCACAAGGAGCGCATCGCTGTTGCTGAGGCCCGCAAGCTGAACATCCCCATCGTTGCGATCGTCGATACCAACTGCAACCCCGATGAGATCGATTACGTGATCCCCGGCAACGACGACGCGATCCGCGCTGTCAAGCTGATCGCCGGTGCAATGGCCGACGCTGTTCTGGAAGGCAAGCAGGGCAACCAGGAAGCTCCCGCTGAGGAAGCAAACGCCTGATTTTTCCGTATTCCGAACAAACCCGTTTAGTAACGTGTAAGGGAGAATAAAAATGGCTATTACTGCAAAAGACGTTATGGAGCTGCGCAAGCAGACCGACTGCGGCATGATGGAGTGCAAGAAGGCTCTGACCGAGGCTGACGGCAACTTCGAGAAGGCAGTCGAGATCCTGCGTGAGCGTGGTCTGGCTACCGCTGCAAAGAAGGCAAGCCGTACCGCTGCTGAGGGCATGGTCTACGCGGATTACTGCCCGCAGTGCAAGGTCGGCGTTGTCATCGAAGTCAACGCTGAGACCGACTTCGTTGCCAAGAACGACAAGTTCGTTGCTTTCGTCAAGGAGGCAACTCAGGTCATCATGAAGCAGAACCCTGCTGACGTTGAGGCTCTGATGGCTTGCAAGACCGAGTCCGGCGAGACCGTGGACGAGGCTCTGAAGAACCTGATCCTGGTCATCAAGGAGAACATCAAGGTCCGTCGTTTCGTCCGTTACGAGGGCGTCTGCTCTGCTTACGTCCACGGCGGCGGCACCCACGGCATCCTGGTCAACTTCGAGACCACCAACGACATCGACGCAAAGGATGAGTTCGTTGCTTACGGCAAGGACATCGCCATGCAGGTCGCTGCTGCAAACCCCAGCTATGTGGACGAGGCTTCTGTCCCTGCTGAGGTCGTGGCCAAGGAGAAGGAGATCATGCTCGCTCAGATGGCTGGCGATCCGAAGACCGCCAACAAGCCGGATGCAGTCAAGCAGAAGATGATCGAGGGCAAGATCAAGAAGTTCTTCAAGGAGAACTGCCTGGTCGATCAGGAGTTCGTCAAGGACGGCGACCTGTCTGTTGCTCAGTACACCGCTAAGGTCGCTAAGGACCTGGGCGGCGACATCAAGATCGTCAAGTTCACCCGCTTCCAGAAGGGCGAGGGCCTGGAGAAGCGCGCTGACGACTTCGCTGCTGAAGTCGCAAGCATGGTGAAGTAAATTCAAGCTTCCAAGCTGAAAATGGGAGCCGCAGTGCCTGTCACAGGGTGCTGCGGCTCCTTTTTTGCGTTCCGGGGTTGTAAAACCTGACCGAAGATGTTATGATAGACCCATTCCAAACAGAAAGAAGTGCTGACCATGAAGATCGTCCCGTGTGCCTTCCAACTGCCCAACGGAGAAATGCTGACGGTGCGCAGTCTGTGCGCAGACGACGCCGAAGCGCTCAACGCATTCCGCCTTGCAACCTACCGCGAAACCCATTTTATGGCGCGTTATCCGGAAGAAGGCGCGAATCTGGAAGCGATGCAAAAGGGGCTGGCAGGCTCTGAAGCCAGCGCGCTGAATTTTGAGGTCGGTGCTTTTGCCGGAGAAAAGCTGGTGGGAGAGTTTGGCGTGGCACAGGTGCGGCCGCACATCAAGTATCGCCATCGTGCAGTCATGGGGATCTCTGTGTTGAAAGAAGCCTGGGGCTGCGGTCTGGGCAGCTTTCTGATGCAGTTGGCCGTGGCCCAGGCAAAAGCCAACGGCTTTGAACAGCTGGAGCTGGGTGTGTACAGCGATAATCCCCGCGCCATCCACCTTTATGAAAAGTTTGGCTTTGAACGCTGCGGCACCATGCCCCATGCCTTCAAGCTCAAGGATGGAACCTACCGCGACGAGATCATGATGGTGAAGATGCTATGAAAACAGAACGCATTACCCTGAAGGGCATCCCCGCGCTCCTCATCGGCGAGCCTTCCCGCAAGGTGTATCTCTACGTCCACGGAAAAATGGGCAGCAAGGAGGAATCTCTTGCATTTGCAGAGCAGGCCTGCCCGGCAGGTTATCAGGTGCTGGCCATTGACCTGCCCGAACATGGCGAGCGGAAGAACGGCCCCGAACGGCTCCTGCCATGGGTGGTCGTTCCGGAGCTGCAATTTATGGATCAGTATGCAAGAGTGCACTGGCGGCAGGTCTCGCTGCGGGCCACGAGCATCGGCGCGTGGTTCTCCATGCTGGCGTTACAGGAGAAGGCACTGCGCCGTGCGCTCTTCGTTTCGCCCATCGTGGATATGGGAGACCTCATCGGCAGGATGATGCAGCAGGCCAACGTGACCGAAGAGCAGCTGAAGGCGGCAGGGGAGATCCCCACAACGTTCGGGGAGACGCTTTCGTGGCCGTATCTCTGCTGGGTGCGGGAGCATCCGTTCCGCTGGCGCATCCCCACGCAGGTGCTCTATGGCGAAGCTGACGAGCTGACTTCTTATGCTGTACTCGACCGTTTCAAGCGCGCGACCGGGGCTCAGCTGACCCTTCTGGCCGACGGGGAACACTGGTTCCACACCGAGACGCAGCTGGCCGTGCTGCAGGCCTGGGAAGGTGCGCATCTCTGAAGCGCAGAAAAACAGAGATCCCCGCTGACGGGTTCGATGGCGTCAGCGGGGATCTCTTTCTGTTTTTACGAACGAATCGTGAAAACCGCAGTTGTTTTTAGACCTTTGCTTCGCTGTTGTGCTCGGCGTTGGAGTAAGCCTTGAAGGAGTGGAAGACGATGTTCAGGCCCAGAACGATCAGCAGGACAGCCAGGATCAGCTGCAGGCCGTTGGCGATGAACACAGCGCCCCAGGTGGTCTCACCCGCAGGGATGCCCACCGAAGCGGCTGCGCTGATGGCCTTGACCATCGCGATCAGACGCTGGAACAGCGCGGTGAAGGTGACGCACAGCATGATGACCAGCGGGGGGAAGAGCATCTTGTTGTTGCGGCCGGTGACCTTCAGGAAGACGCACAGGGTGGCCAGAACCAGAGCGCTCAGCAGTTGGTTGGCGGAACCGAACAGCGGCCAGATGTTGGCGTAGCCGATCTTGGTCAGGATGAAGCCGAACACCAGAGTGATGAAGGTGGAGAAGTAGACGTTGCAGAACAGCTTGCGCCAGCCCTCTGCATGCTCCATGTCATCGACGCTGAACAGCTCCTGGAAGCTCATGCGGCCGATACGTGCAACGGCATCCAGGCTGGTCAGAGCCAGAGCAGAAACGCACATGGTCATGAAAACGGTAGCAGCGTAGGCGGGGATGCCGAACATCTCAAAGAAACCGGCAACGCCGCGGCTGAAGATCTGGAACGGGGTGCCTGCGGCGGGGGTGCCGTCCGCAGCGGCGGCAGCGCCTGCAACACACAGGGCCAGAACAGCCAGCAGGCTTTCGAGGATCATGGCACCATAGCCGACTTTCAGCATATCCTTTTCGTTCTCCACGGTCTTGGAAGAAGTGCCGGAAGAGACCAGGCTGTGGAAACCGGAAACGGCACCGCAGGCCACAGTGACGAACAGGATGGGGAACATGGTGCCCAGCTTCTCATTGGTGAAACCGGTGAAAACGGGCAGGTTCATGGTGGGGTGTGCGACCAGCAGGCCGACCACAGCACCTGCGATCATGGCCACGAACATGAAGGTGGTCATGTGGTCACGGGGCTGCTTCAGCAGCCACATGGGCAGGACGGCGGCAAAGAAGATGTAGATGAAGGTGATGTAGCTCCATGCAGCCTTGCCCAGGATGATGGGAAAGTTTGCACCGATCACGAAAGACAGAACGATGAAGACGATGCTGATGACGCTCTCCTTCCAGCCGGAGAAGTTGAACTTATTCTGGAGCAGGCCGAAGACGACAGCGAACACCATGAACATGATGGAGACCATGCCGGCAGCACCGTTGGTCTGTGCGGCCTCGACCAGAGCACCATCGGTGCCAAAGGCATTGAAGGTGCCGGCGACCATGTCAGCAAACGCTGCGATGACGATGCCGCAGAACAGCCAGCAGAACAGCAGGAACAGCTTGCGGCCGGTCTTGCCGATGTACTTCTCGATCAGCATACCCATGGACTTGCCGTCGTTCTTGACGGAAGCATACAGCGCGCCGAAGTCGGTCACAGCACCAAAGAAGATGCCGCCGATCAGGACCCACAGCAGAACGGGCAGCCAGCCGAATGCGGCAGCCTGGATGGCACCGGTGACAGGGCCGGCACCTGCGATGGAGCTGAACTGATGGGCAAAAACGGTCCAGCCGTTGGTGGGGACGTAGTCGCGGCCGTCCTCGTGGACGACTGCGGGGGTCTTAGTCTTGGGGTCGATGCCCCACTTGTTTGCCAGCCAGCGTCCATAGAAGGTGTAAGCTCCTAACAGACACACGGCTGCGACCAAAACAATGACCAGCGTGTTCATTTCTTTTACCTCTTTCCTTTCTTTCCAAACGGCAAAACGGCCAGGGTCCATCTGACGGCTGCACTCAAAAACCACAAGCGGCCGGGCGGCAAGGGATGAAAAAAGCCCCCATCTTCGTTCTGGATGCAGACCGCATCCACCCGAAGACGAAGGCCTGACAACCGGTCTCCCGGCTGCAATTCTCCGCGGTACCACTTCGCTTGCTGCTTTTGAGGGCAGCCACTTTCTGCCCGCTCCGGGAGAACCCCACCGGAGCGGGACGCCCTGTAACGGGGGCGGATCGGCCAGGTGCTACTGTTCGGTTCGCACCGGCTGCTCGCAGGGGATAACCTTTCTCTCTTTGCTGCCGTCTTACACCAAAACCGACAGCTCTCTGGGAGCAGGTGTGGGAAAAGGTCGTGTCCTGTTCACTGCATTTGCCGAATGATTGTGTATACTTTAGTCCCGATTTCATAATTTGTCAATATATTTTGGGCAAGTTAGGAGGATGTTCCAATTCGGGAAAAATGCTGGTAAAAATTTTTAGATGATTTTTGTTCATGCGTGAAGAGAAGAAAACTATACACATTAAAATATGAAAATCACTCACGTTGTAAAAAGACTTGACTTTCACGCTTTCGTGTGCTAAAGTGATAATATAAACTCATAAAATCTTCCAAATACCCGGCGCTTGCCGCAAAGGAGGCCGCTATGGCTGAGAAAAACCCCAGAAAGAACCCGACCACGGACGCACTGTTCGATGCGATCCTGAGCCTTGAAACACGGGAAGAATGCTACAATTTCTTTGAGGACCTGTGCACCGTAAAGGAGATCTCCGATATGGCGCAGCGCCTGGAAGCGGCCAAGCTGCTTTTGGGTGGCAGCACCTATGACCAGATCGTCAAAGCTGTGGAGATCAGCACGGCCACCATCAGCCGGATCAACCGCTGCATCCAGTACGGCTCCGGCGGCTACCGCGACGTCATCGAAAAAGTCTCTGCGAAGGAAGCAGCCGACTCCGCCGAGTGACACAGGCAGCGGCCCGGACATACAATGGGGCATACCTTATATAAGAAAGGATGACCCGATTTATGATCACGGAAACCAACTGCACGCCTACGCTGGAATGCCCCGCACTGCCCCGCGTCACCCTCGACCAGGCCGTCATCGACCTGCTGGAGAGCATTGCGCTGCAGGAATCTGCCCTCAGCCACATCCTCTGCGCGGAGAGCCAGAAGATGAAGACCGCGATGGCCTTGGAGGAAGTCGACCTGTGCAAGCTGCTGGAGATCAACGACTCGGCCACCAACATGGTCCATGCCGTAGCCAATCTGGAACTGGCACTCAAAGATAAGCTGGAATTTATCTCCAACAATCTCTATTACCCCTCGACGGAAAACACCACCACCGCGCAATAACCGGCGGTTGCCCCTGCCTGCCCGCACTTTGCCGGGCAGGCTTTTTGTGTTTGTGGCTATTCTATGAACAATCTAGCCAAAAGATGAAAAAACGTTTTGTGCGGAATTGCTGAATACAGAAAACTGTGCTATACTATACACTGTATATGTGTGAAAGAGAGGAAATGAACCTTGCAGCACTATGACGTGATCTTATTCGACGTGGACGGAACGCTCATTGATTCCGCACCCGGCATCCTGAATACACTGGAAGAGGTCTTCCGCAAGATGAACGTAGATATCACCGGTGTGGACCTGCGCCGCTATCTTGGCCCGCCGCTGCGCAAGACGTTCGCAGAGCACTTCACCGACCCGGCCAAGGTCGAGGAAGCCGCCGGGCTTTACCGTGCCAGCTATGCCGTCAAGGGCAGCCACGAGTGCCGCGTGTTCCCCGGTGCGGCCGAGATGCTCCGCCGCCTGAAGGAAGCGGGCTTTGTGCTCTGCACGGCGACCTCCAAGCCCACCCAGGTGGTGACGCCCATTCTCAAAGAGCAGGGCCTTGCCCCATACTTCGATTTCATCGGCGGTGCCTCTATGGACGAGAGCCGCGACACCAAGACCGAGGTCGTCCGCTACGTGCTGGAGCAGCCCTGCGTCAAGGGCAAACGGGTCCTGATGGTCGGGGACCGCAACGACGATATGCGCGGTGCGGCAGACTGCGGTCTGGATGCTGCCGGTGCGCTGTACGGCTATGGCAGCCGGGATGAGCTGGAACCGTTCCACCCGGTCTTTCTGGCCGAGAGCTGCGCCGCCCTTGCGGACGCCCTTGTGAACGCCTGACCGGACCGCTGATTGAGAATAAAAATGGTGAATCATTATGAATCGTAGGACACAATCGGACAAGCAATCTATGACTCCTTTGCAGCGACAGGCTGTTCTGGTCTGCGTTGTGTGTGCGCTGGCGGCGCTGCTGACCATCGGCATCACCCTGACCCTGCTCAGGCGGGGCAAAGTGGACGCCCCGAATGTACCCGATGCAGACTCCGTCTCCTCGGAAACGCCCGCGGGCGGCGAAGATCTGGCAGAGCACTATCAGATCGACAATTCATCGGCTTCTCTGCTGGCAGAAACGGCCGATGCGGGGCAGTCCTACCAGGACGAGACCCTCTTCATCGGCGACTCCAACACGGTGCGCCTGTACAACAACGGCCTGATCTCCCTGCAGCAGTTCTGCGCCAAGGAGGGCATCGGCACACAGGTGGCCCTGAATGAGGGCATCGTCACCTTTAAGAAGGACAGCAATGCCTATCCCATTGCCCAGGCCGTCGCCATGATGAAGCCCCGCCGCGTGGTCATCACCCTCGGCACCAACGACAACGGCATGGAAGTGGCCGACTTTATCGCGAATTATACCGCTCTGGTCCAGGCCATCCAGGCCAGCTATCCCTATACCGATATCATCGTCAACACCATCCCACCCATCCCGGCGGATCACTCGACCTACCCTCACATGGATCAGGCCAGGATCGACGATATGAACATGGCACTGCTCAATCTGTGCGAACAGCTGGGCCTCAAGTTTCTGAACACCGCCGAGATCCTCAAGGGGGAGGATGGCTACGGCAAGCCGGACTACTACACAAACGGCGACATCCACCTGAAGAGTGCGGGCCTCAAGGCAGCGCTGAGCTATCTGCGCACCCACGCCTACACCACCGATGACCGCCGCCCGGATACTGCCAACATCCCGACCCGCACACTGGAGTATGTTTCCAACCCCAGTTCTGCGGTCCAGGCTCCCAGCTCGGAGTCTGCCAGCGAGAGCGCCAGCAGTTCCACCGCTGAGCCTGTTCACTATGAAGCGCACTATCGGGTCGAAAAGAAGGGCGGCGGTACGCTGACCTCCGGCGGTGAGTCCGACAAGACCTCCCTGAGCTACACCGTGACCGATGCGTCCCAGACCATCAGCGTGACGGCAGTTCCCGCCGAGGGCTATGTCTTCGTCAAGTGGAGCGACGGTGTCACCACCCGCACCCGCACCGACGACAAGTTCCAGCAGAACATTGACGTCACGGCCGTGTTTGCCGCAGTGTCCGTCGAGATCTCCAACGAGGGCAAGGGCCTGTTCGGCAGCTCCTATATCTTCAAAGCAAAGCTCGGCGGCAAGTATGCCAACAGCGACAATCTCCGCTGGTACGCCAACGGGGAAGAGGTCAAGGCCGCTGCAGGCCATACGACCGTGACCGTTCCGGTCTCCTCCGTGGCCGTCGGCAGCTATAAGATCTACGCCGTCGTCACCTACAACGACTGCACCGTGAAGAGCAACACGCTGACCTTGACCGTCAACAGCGAATCGTCCAGTTCGAGCACGTCGAGCAGCAGCTCGTCTTCCAGCTCTTCGAGTTCGGGCAGCTCGTCTTCGTCCGGAGCTTCCTCCGGCAGTACATCCGGTTCTTCCGCTTCGTCCAAAGAAGAAGCCGCCTCTTCCGGCAGCTCCAGCTCGTCCCACAGCACCTCCGGCAGCAGTTCGGAGCACTCCTCCAGCTCTGCTTCCAGTGCATCGGCGTCCACGAGCGAGTCGAAAGCCGAGTCCAAGGCAGAGTCGGCCAGCGCTTCTCAGAGTGAGTCGAAGAGCGAATCAAAGAATGAATCCAAAGAGGAAAGCGCTTCTTCCCACAGCGAGTCGAAGACCGAAGCCTCGGAAAGCAAGGCTGAGAACGATCTGCCCGCTTCCAGCGAGACGAGCGCAGAGAACACCGAGGCCGCAGCAAGCCGCTGACACTTTTCCACTCCGCTGCATAGGCTGTTCCGAAGGGAGCGTGAGTGGATGTTCTATGAGAAGATCCGTGTTCCGGGGCTTCCCGGTGAGGAAGATGTGACCGACGGCAGTGTGGACTGGTACGAGATGGACTGGGAGAATGTGGACAATGGCGTTTTGGAATCCGAGATGCCCAAATGCCCGGAAACACCCTGTTCCGCCGCTTCCCGCTGCGAGGATAACACCCCGGAACAAACCGACGATGAAACGTATGAAATAGTCGAAGAATAAGGCGAAGCCAGCTCTGCCTGGGCGGGGCTGGCTTCTCGCTGTTCTTACGATCCGGCAAATCCGGCGATCCGGAAGCGACCGGCTCCGGCTGGGGAGGACAAGCTGCCCGGAACATACAACAAGAGAGGGGAAACTGAACCATGGCAAAATACTATTGCATCCTGTTCGATGCAGACAATACGCTGCTGGATTTTGATGCAGCCGAAAGCAAGGCGCTGGCCGATACGCTCCGCAACTACGGCATCGAGCCGGATGCGGAGACGGTGCAGACCTACCGCACCATCAATGGGGAGCTGTGGCGTCAGCTGGAAAAAGGCCAGCTCCGCCGCGACAAGCTGATGGCGGAGCGCTTCACCCGCTTCCTGAAGGCCGTGAATGCCGCAGGCAGCGGTGCCGAGATGAATCAATATTATCTCGACCAGCTCTCCACCCACCCGGACCTCGCCGCGCCCAATGTGCTGGACGTGATGAAGGAGCTGGCCGAGGTGGCAACGCTGGCCGTTGTGACAAACGGCTTCGACCGGGTGCAGTCCCGCCGTGTGGCCGAGTCCGGCCTGAAGGAGTTCGTCGAGGAGGTCTTCGTCTCCGAGAAACTCGACAGCGAAAAGCCGAACCGCAAGATCTTTGACACGGCGCTCCGTTCGCTGGGGGTGGAGAACCGCGAGCGTGTCCTGATGGTGGGCGACAGCCTCACCAGCGACATCCAGGGCGGCATCAACGCCGGGCTGGATACCTGCTGGTACAACCCGAACCACGCCGAAAATCCGGGCAAGGTCTGCCCGACCTACGAGATCTCGAATCTCGAAGAGCTGTATCAGCTGGTCATGGAGCCGGAAGAGCTGGCCAATGTCGGGCTGAAGAACCGCCGCCATCAGCTCTAAGCTCCTGCGCTGTGCGGCAAGTGGGAACAAAAAGATTGGATGAACAACAATGCTGATACATTTGGAAAAACTGGGCAAGACCTTCGGCGAGAAGATCGTCCTGCATGATGTCACGGCCAGCGTCGAGCGGGAGGACCGCATCGGCATCGTGGGCCAGAACGGTGCAGGCAAGACCACCCTTCTGAAGATCCTGACCGGGGAATATACCGACTATGAGGGCGAGTTCAGTGTGACCCATGGCGTCACCCTTGGGTATCTGGAACAGAACGCGAAGCTGGACCCCACGCTGGATATCTACGGCGAGATGCGCTCCTGCTTCGCCCATGTGCTGGATGCCATGGCACAGATGCAGATCCTGGAACGCCGGATGGCGGCTTCGCCGGAGGATGCCTCTCTGCTGGAGCAGCACGATGCACTGCAGAACATCATCGACGCAGCCGATGGATACAATATGGACGTCAACATCAAAAAGGTGTTGTCCGGCATGGGCTTCGCGCAGGATACCTGGACCAAGAACATCGCAGTCCTGTCCGGCGGCGAGCTGACCCGCCTGCGGCTGGCAAAGCTGCTGCTGCAAAAGCCGGACGTCCTCATTCTGGACGAGCCCACCAACCACCTCGATTTTGCAACGATGGAATGGCTGGAAACCTACCTCAAGGGCTATTCCGGCGCGGTCCTCGTCGTCAGCCATGACCGCTACTTCCTCGATAACGTCTGTACGAAGATCTGGGAAGTTTCGTTCCAGACCATGACGACCTACAAGGGCAATTTCTCGGCCTATCTGCCCCAGAAGGAAGCCGCCGATGCCCTGCGCCAGAAGCAGCACGACGCCGATGTGGCACTGGCCGAAAAATTGCAGGATTACGTGGACCGCAATCTGGTCCGCGCTTCCACGACCAAAATGGCCCAGAGCCGCCGCAGGCAGCTGGAAAAGCTGGAGATCACCGAGGCCCCAAAAGATGAGACGAACCAGCTCAAATTCCGCTTCGAATACGACGTGGAACCGTGGAACGAGCTGGTGCTGATGAAGAATCTGACCATCCGCATCGGGGAGCGCACCCTGCTGGAGCCGTTCACCTACACAGTCTGCCGCGGGCAGCGGCTCGTCATCGCAGGCCCCAACGGTGCCGGCAAATCGACCCTGATGCAGGTGCTGGACGGCAAACGCCGCCCCTCCGGCGGCATGGTCCGGCTGGGCACCGGTGCCCGGCCCAGCATCTTTGCCCAGCAGCAGAACCGCCTGGGGCAGGGCAGGGTCATCGACGTCATCTGGAACAAATACCCCCGGATGACGGAGCTGGAAGTCCGCAGCCATCTGGCCAAGCTGGGCTTCCGGGGCGAGACGGTCTTCAAACCCTGCGAGGCGCTGTCCGGCGGCGAGCTGGCCCGCCTGCGCTTTGCCGAGATCGTGCTGGAACGCCCGAACCTGCTCTTCCTGGACGAGCCGACGAACCATCTGGATATCTACACCCGCGAGAACCTGACCGAGGCGCTGATGGCCTACACCGGGACCCTGCTCATGGTTACCCACGACCGGCACCTGATGAACAGCCTCGGATGCCCCATCCTCTATCTGGAGGACGGCAAGGCGACGCTCTACCCCAGCTACGATGCCCTGATGGGCCGCAGCGCGCCCGCTGCCGCGCAGCCGGCCAAAGCCGCCGAGCCTGCCAGGGCCGGTTACGGCAAGGAGCAGCGCCGCCGTCGCGCCGAGCTGCGGGCTAAGATCAAGGCCTGCGAGGATGAGATGGAAGCCTGCGGTGCCCGCGAGGTCGAGCTTGACAACGAGATCAACTCGCCGGAAGTCTACAACGACCCGCAGCTGCTGCGGGAAAAAAGCGATGAGCTTGCCGATCTGCGCTTCCATCAGGAAGAACTGTTCGCCGCCTGGGAAAAGGCCATGGAGGAACAGGAGCAGTACGAGCAGAGCAGCACCGAAGAATGATCACCCGAAGGAGGCCCTTTCATGCCGAACCACCGCCGCAACGATTCCAAGATTCACAGCATCGCCCTTTCGGGGCTGCTGTTTGCGCTGGCCATGGCGCTCTCATTCGTTGAGGGCACACTGGTGCTTCCCGGCCTTTTGCCGGGCATGAAGCTGGGGCTGGCGAATATTGTGGTGATGTACGCATTGTTCTTTATGGGGCCGAAGCAGGCGCTCGTGCTGGATCTCCTGAAAGCGCTGTTCGTCTTTCTGGTCTCCGGCTGGACGGCGGGGTTCCTCTCGCTGTGCGGCGGTCTGCTCTCGCTGCTGGTGATGTGGCTGCTGCATTATCACGCACCGGTGCGCCCCACCTGGTACATCCTCTCGGTATGCGGTGCGCTGTTCCACAACATCGGCCAGCTTCTGGGTGCCAGTGTGATCTTATCCTCGGCGGTCTCCCTCTATTATGCGCCGGTGATGCTGGTGCTCGGCCTCGTGATGGGCGCACTGACGTCCATCACGCTCCGGGCGCTGCTGCCGGCTCTGGGCCGCCTGGGCTACAATATAAAAGAAAAATAAGAGGTTTTGCATATGTCTGAAAAAGTCACGGTCCGGGTGGAGCGGAATATCCTCCATCTGCCCGCCATCGCTCTGCGGGGGCTTGTCGTCTTTCCCAACAACCTGCTTCATTTTGAGGTGGGCCGCGAAAAGAGCATTGCCGCTGTGGAGTGGGCGGTCAGCAATCACTCCAACGTTTTCCTGATCGCACAAAAGGATATGAAGGCCGACGACCCCGGTGCCGACGGCCTGTACAATTACGGCGTCGTGGCCGAGATCAAGCAGGTCATGCGGGTGTCGGACGACCTCGTCCGCATCCTGGTGGAGGGCAAATACCGCGCCCGGCTCACCGAGATGGACACCGACGGCAGCTTCCTGCTGGCTTCGGTCCGGCCCACGCCGGTGCGCCCCGTCAAGCCCGACGAGGAGGCCGAGGCCGACGCGCTGCTCCGCAATGTGAAGAAGAGCTTTGATGAGCTGCTGAGCCTGAACCCCCGCATCGGCAAGGATGTGGTGTTCGCGGTCAACTCCAACAACGACCCGGCGTTTCTCTGCGAGTATATCCCGGCCAACCTCCTGTTCCGCTTTGAGGATAAGCAGGCCGTGCTGGAAGAGGGAACGCTTCTGGGCCGTCTGCGCCTGCTCGTAGAGCGGATGCACCGCGAGCGCCGGATGCTGGAGATCGACAAGGAGATCGCGCAGAAGGTCGATGAAGCCATGGACAAGAACCAGCGCGACTACTACCTGCACGAGCAGATGCACATGATCAGCGAGGAACTGGGCGAGGACGATGACACCACCGCCGAGGCCGAGGAATACCGCCGCAAGATCACGGCCCTGCACCTCGACGCCGAGCGGGAGAAGAAGCTCCTCAAGGAAGTGGACCGTCTGGCCAAAATGCAGAGCAGCAACCAGGAGGGGACGGTCATCCGCACCTATCTGGATACCTGCCTGGAACTGCCATGGAACACTTTCACCGAGGACGATCTCGACATCGCCAAGGCACAGCACATCCTGGACCGTGACCACTACGGCCTGAAAAAGGTCAAAGACCGCATCCTCGAAGTGCTGGCGGTCCGCAAGCTGGCCCCGGACGTCAAGGGTCAGATCATCTGCCTGGTCGGCCCTCCGGGTGTCGGCAAGACCAGCATCGCGCGTTCCATCGCCGAGAGCCTGGGCCGCAAGTATGTCCGCCTGAGCCTGGGCGGTGTGCGGGATGAGGCCGAGATCCGCGGCCACCGCCGCACCTATATCGGAGCCATGCCCGGCAAGATCATCAGCGCGATGATCACCGCAAAAAGCTCCAACCCTCTCATGCTCCTCGACGAGATCGACAAGCTGGCGGGCGATTTCCGGGGCGACCCGGCGGCCGCTCTGCTCGAAGCTCTGGACCCGGAGCAGAACGCCACCTTCAACGATCACTTCATCGACATGCCGTTCGATCTGAGCCATGTGCTCTTTATCACCACAGCCAATGACCTGAGCGCCATCCCCGGCCCGCTGCGCGACCGAATGGACGTCATCGAGCTGCCCAGCTATACCCGTGTGGAAAAGTACAACATCGCCCGCAAGCATCTGGTGCCCAAGCAGCTCAAGGCCTGTGGTCTGGCCGGTAAAGTCACCTTCTCCCAGAGCGCTCTGTACGGCATCATCGACGGCTATGTCCGCGAGGCCGGCGTCCGCAATCTGGAGCGCACCATCACCAGTGTGCTGCGCAAATGCGCCCGCAAGATTGCATCCGGTGAGGTGGAGAGCTTCTCCGTGACCGGCTCCAATCTGGAAGAGCTGCTGGGCCCCAAAATGGTCAAGCCCGATTTCCTCAACCGCACCAACGCCATCGGCATCGCCAACGGTCTGGCCTGGACCAGCATCGGCGGCGAGACCCTGCCCATCGAGGTGCAGGTCATGGACAACGGCAGCGGCAAGATCACCGTCACCGGTTCGCTCGGCGACGTGATGAAGGAGAGCGCGCAGCTGGCCGTGACCTACGTCCGCGTCCACGCCAATGAATACGGCATCGACCCGGAGCGGCTGAAGAAGTGTGACCTGCACATCCACGCTCCCGAAGGGGCCGTGCCCAAGGACGGCCCCTCTGCCGGTGTCACTCTGACCACGGCGCTGGTGTCCTGCCTGTCCGGCATTCCGGTGCGCGGCGATGTCGCCATGACCGGCGAGATCACCCTGCACGGCAATGTGCTGCCCATCGGCGGCCTGC
>ERZ840517.1775-NODE-1775-length-21749-cov-7.487877_pt1 | contig 21749 bp, 15 predicted proteins | sample MGYA00519876_ERZ840517 | MGnify/ENA primary metagenome ERZ840517 (study PRJEB31850, sample SAMEA3708882) | human gut metagenome | biome: human gut; feature: human-associated habitat; material: faeces | place: China | collected 2014 ... | reverse complement strand
CATGAAGAACCGGGCCACCTCCACCATGCAGGTGTCCTCGTCCATGACCACCAGGCCGCCGGAGCCGATAATGGCCCCCAGCTTCTTCAGCGAGTCGAAGTCCATAGGGTAGTCCAGATGCTCCTCGGTCAGACATCCGCCGGAGGGCCCGCCGATCTGCACGGCCTTGAACTTCTTTCCGTTCGGTATGCCGCCGCCGATGTCGTAGATGATCTCCCGCAGGGTGGCGCCCATAGGCACCTCCACCAGTCCCGTATTCACCACGTTGCCCGTCAAAGCAAATGTCTTGGTACCGGCGCTGCCCTCGGTGCCGATGCTCCGGTACCACGCCGCACCCTTGTTGATGATGCCCGGCACGTTGGCGAACGTCTCCACATTGTTCAGCACCGTAGGCTTGCCCCACAGGCCGTGATCCACCGTCCGGGGCGGCTTTACCCGGGGCATACCCCGCTTACCCTCGATAGAGGCGGTCAGGGCGCTGCCCTCACCGCAGACGAAGGCGCCGGCGCCGCGGTTGATGTGGATATGGAAGCTGAACCCGCTGCCCATGATGTCGTCGCCCAGCAGTCCGGCCGCCGCAGCCTTGTCGATGGCCACCTGCAAACGCTTCACCGCCAGCGGATACTCGGCGCGGACGTAGATGTAGCCCTCCGTGGCCCCGGTGGCTGCGCCGGCGATCATCATGCCCTCCAGCACGGAATGGGGATTGCCCTCCATGATGGAGCGGTCCATGAAAGCGCCCGGGTCGCCCTCGTCGCCGTTGCAGACGATGTACTTCACCGGTTCCTCTATGTGCCGGCGCACACTCTCCCACTTGTGTCCGGCGGGAAACCCGCCGCCGCCCCGGCCCCGCAGACCGGAGTCGGAGATCTCCCTGCAGATCGCCGCGCCATCCATGTCGAACAGCGCCTTTTCAAAGGCGCTGTACCCGCCCTTGGCGATGTATTCCTCCAGATTTTCCGCGTCACTGGCGCCGCAGCTGGCCAGCACCACCCGGTGCTGCTTCTTGTAAAAGGGGATATCCTCCTGCCGGGGATAGGACACGCCGTCCTGGTGATAGGTCAGCCGTTCGATGACCTCGCCGCCCAGCAGCGTTCTCTCCACGATCTCGCGGCAATCCTCCGGCTTCACGCGGACATACATCACACCCAGCGGCTCGATATGCACCAGCGGTCCCATCTCGCAGAAGCCGTGGCACCCACTCATCTTGATGTGCAGGCTCTTCTCCGCGTCGCCGTGGTGGGTCAGGCCCACATACACCTGCAGTCCCCGCTGGGCACACTCCTCCCGCAGGTTCTCATACACCTTCATGGACCCGCTGGCGATACAGCCCGTACCGGCACAGATCAGCACGTTCAGGGATGATCTGCTCCGTTCCAGCGCCTCCGCCGCCTGTTCGTGCATGGCGCGGAATCCCTCCCGTGTCAGCTTGCTCATTCCGCCGCCTCCTTTCCGCGAATGGCCTCCAACTCCGCCAGCGCCGTCTCCGGCGTCATCTTGGCGTACACCTCGCCGTCAACCGTCATCACCGGCGCCAGACCGCAAGCGCCCAGACAGGCCACCGTCTCCAGCGTAAATACGCCGTCGGCGCTGGTCCTGCGCTTGCCGTCCAGCTTCAGGTACTCATAGATGGCATCGTAGATGGGCCCGGACTTCCGCACATGGCAGGCCGTGCCGTCGCAGACCTTGACGATGTGCTTTCCTTTGGGCTCCAGCGAAAAGTTCTCATAAAACGTGGCCACGCTGTACACCCGTGAGACGCTGATGTGCAGCATATCCGCCACCAGTTCCATATTCTCTTGGCTCAGGTAGTTCTCCGACGCCTGTATCTCCTGCAAGATGGCGATGAGCCTCGCGCTGTCGCAGTCGTGGGCCCGGACGATGGCCACCGTTTTCTCCTGTTCCGATCTCATGCTCTCTCCTCCTAAAACGTGTTGAACGCCGTGTCGCTTAGCCTGTTAATTTTCTAACACTCCACCCGTACTGTACCATAGGCCCGCCCGCCTTGCAACAGCAAAAGAGGGGAAATCCTCACTGTGCGAACTTTTCTCCACCCTGCACAAAAACGTCCCCGCTTTTTTGCCTTAAACGGCAAAAAGCAAGGGGGCACAACTTTTTTTCATGGCTTCGACAGCATAAGTGCCCCCCCATGGGCCTGCGGGGGGCACTCTCTGTTTACATGATACCGGACTTTTCCTTGCTGGCAGCGATAGCCGCGTTCAGTCTTCGGGCCGGGTAATATACCAGCAGGCCGAACACCGTGAACAGCGCGCACATGCCCAGCAGCACCAGCGCGCAGCGCAGGTATGTGTCGCCGTACATACCGCCCACCGTCTCCCGGATCATATCCATGCCGTAGTGGAAGGGCATGAAGGGATACAGTGTCTGGAACAGCTGCGGCAGCACATGTACCGGGTATGAGCCGCCGGATCCGGCCACCTGAATGACCATGATAACGACCGACAACGCCATACCCACGTTGTCCAGAGCGTACACCAGCGCGTAGTTCATGCTGGCAAAGTTCAGCGAGCACAGGCAGCAGGCCAGCACGAACAGCGCCGGCTCCGCCGTCTCCATCCCCACGAAGTACAGGCACCCGAAGGCCGTCACCAGCGCCTGGGCCATGGCCATCAGGAAGAAGGTGAGAAACCGCCCAAAGTAGCGCTCCGCCGCCCGGCACCCGGCAAACTCCGGCTGGGTCACCGGCACCTTCAGCATCACGGCGGTCAGCAGGCTGCCCACAAACAGCGCCAGCATGACGTAGTAGGGCGACATGGCCGCGCCGTAGTCCTTGATCTCATAGATGATCTCCGTGTTCAGCTGCACCGGCGAGCTGAGGTAGTCTGCCATGCTGTCGGCGTCGCTGCTCTCCATCAGCTCCGTAAAGCGCTTGAAGGCTTCGCTCTCCGTCACCCGGCGCACATCGTCCTCGATGTCCGCCAGATACGTCTCCACCGTGTTGGCCAAGGTGATACCCGCGTCCAGCGTAGGCTGTACGGTGGTCATGGCATCGGCGTAGCTGTCCAGCGTGCCGGACACCTCCCCCAGGCTGCCGCCCACGGCCCCCAGCAGCTGCTGGACGGACCGCAGCGTGGTCTGGGCCTGGGCCCCGGTGGTGTGCAGGTATTCGTTGACCTCCTTATTGGTCTGCACCGCCGCAGCCAGCAGCTCCTGCCGCACCTGATGCAGCATATCCAGCACCGGTCCCTGCAGGGCCGACGGCTCCAGCGTATCCACCAGCGCGTCCAGCGCCTGCAGATCGGCGATAGCCGTCTCCAGCTGCGCCTTCAGGGCCTCGTCCTCAGCGGCCTCCAGCTGGACCTCCAGCGCGGCGATGGCCGCCTGTATCTTCCGGTGCAGGTCCGCCTTCAGCGCTTCGTCGGCGGCAGAGGTATCCATACTCCGCAGGGCATCCTCGATGTCGCCCAGTACCTTATCCGTGTTGTTCAGCACCGTCAGCAGGTCGCTGTACGCCGTGTCCGCCGCGCTCAGGCCCGTGCTGATAAGCTGCACCGTGCTGCCCGCCGCCGCATCAGCGTCCTCCACCGTTCCCCGTGCGTCCGCGATGGTCACGGACGCCGCGGTCAGCAGCCCGTCCGCCCCATTCATCACGTCCTTCAGCGACAGCAGCACCTTCTGCAGCTGCGCCATCTCCTGCCGCGCACCGGTCAGCTTGTCCATAATGCCGTCCGCCAGCGCCTCCGAATCCAGCCCCATGGCCTTGAACACGGAACCCGCCGTGGTCAGCGCCTCAGCAGCCTTGCCGATGACCGTGGTGTTGATCTGCTCCTGCACGGCGGTCTTGGCCTTGCTGGTGATCTTGGGGGCGATGGCGTTCTTCTTCTCGTTCTCGTAATACTGTATCTGCGGGTGGCGCAGGTCGCCGGACAGGATGCTCACAAAATCCTCGGTAAATTCCTCCGGCACGATCAGCGCCGCGTAGTAGTCGCCGGACTCCACCCCGTCCAGGGCCTCCGCCCGGCTGTCCACGAACACCCAGCCCATCTGGTCGTTGCTCTCCAGTCCCTGCAGCACCAGCGCGCCGATGTTCACCTCCAGACCCAGCACCTCGCAGCCCGCGTCCTCGCTGGCCACCGCCACGCTGATGCGGCTGGTGGACGCCGTGCCGTAGGGATCCCAGTTGGACAGGATGTTGAACCAGGCGTACAGGCACGGTACCAGGCACAACCCCAGCAGCACCACCACCGCTACCACACTGGCCGTCAGCCGCCGCCAGTCGGCGCGAAAGATATTCCAGATGTTCTTCATCGGTCCACCTGCCCTTCCCGGCTTTCCGCCGCACCGCGCCGCAGGTCATCGGACAGCCCCTGTATCGCCCGGGTCAGCGCGTCCAGATCGGACGCCAGCTTCTCCGGGTCGTCCAGCAGCCGTTCCAGCACCCGCGCGCCGCTGTATACCGGCGCGGCAGGCGTCGGCGCGCTGTCTGCCTGCGGCGCTCCGACGTGCACCTCCCGCAGTATCTCGTCCACGGAATATGCCTCCGGCTCCGGCGCTGCCGGTGCCTTTGTGACCGGCGTCTCCTCCGCAGGTGCCGGGGATATCTCCTCTGCCGCCGGCGTCTCCTCCGGCGCAGGTGCCGCTGCCGCCGCCGTTGCCTCCGTCTCCGGCGTCTCCTGTTCCTCCCGGGTGCCGTGGCGCAGCAGCAGACCCATCCGTGGCACCTTGGGCAGCTCTGGCAGCTCCAGCAGTGTGCCCAGGCTCTCCTGCTCCATCTGGGTGATGTTCTCCAGCTTCTTTTGCAGCTCATAGTCCGCGTACTCCACGGCGATCAGATACGCCGCCACTGCGAACATGGACAGTATCCACAGCATCAGGGTGAACACCTTGTTCCCCCCCGCCAGAAACATCAGCAGCATCAATCCCAGCGTCACCGCCAGCAGCATCCGCATACCGACGCGTATCCGCCGCCGGTTGTTCCGGTGCAGGGTGCTGACCTCCTCCAGCAGGCGGTCATACAACTCCTGATAGTCCCGTTCTTTTGTCATCGGTCAACACCTCCTTTCACAGCAGCTCCGTCTCCTCCAGCTTCTCCTCCATAAAGTGGTTCAGTCCCATGAAGGGCCGCCGCACCAGCAGGCCGATCAGCAGCGCCGCCGCGGCGAACAGCAGCAGGAAGCCGATCTGCTGCCAGTAGTAATTCCCGTACATCCCGCAGATGCACTCGCGCATGGCGTCGATGGCATAGGGGAAGGGGAAGAAGCGATAGATCTTCTGGTAAATGGCCGGCAGCAGCTCGATGGGGAACGTGCCGGAGGAGCCTGCGATCTGCATGACCATGATGACCACCACGATGGCCTTGCCCACATCGCCGAAGGACAGCGCCAGCGAATAGATCAGCAGGCTGAAGGTAAAGGCCGTCAGTGCGCCCGTAAGATACAGCATCCCCGGGTGCAGGCACTGGACCTTCAGTATGTACAGGTCGCCGGTGACGATGACCGCCGCCTGTATCTGGCTCAGCACGAAAAAGAACAGGTACCTCCCGAAGTACAGCTCCGCCGGCTTCGGATCGATCAGCCCCTCCGTCCGGGCGTGTATCTTGATGAGGGACGACAATATCACGCCGCCCACCCAGATGGCCAGCACCGTGTAAAAGGGCGTCATGGCCGAGCCGTAGTTGGCGATGGGATACACCGCATTCACGCTGGTCTGCACCATTTCCGGAAAATACTGGCCGTACACCGCCGGGTCGCCGCCCAGGATATCCACCAGCGTATCCATGTATTCGTCTGTGGTCAGCCCCTCCAGGTCGTCTATGGTGCTCTCCAGCGAGGTCAGCAGCTTCTCCGTAGCCGGCCGCAGCAGCGCCATGGTGTCACCCACAGCGTCAGCGGTCTCCGCCAGCGCGGTCTTCATGGCCTTGGCGTCTCCAGCCAGCGCAGCCATGCCCTCCATGGTGTCCGCCACCTGACCGGCCACGGTGTCCAGTTCCTTTTGCAGCGCCTTTGAAGTCACGGGGATCTTATCCACCATCGTCCGCAGGGACTTCACCAGCGCGTCGCAGTCCGCCAGCAGGTCGCTGGCGGTGGGCTTGTCAGCCAGCGCCTGCAGCTTCGCCGCCAGACGCGTACACTCGGCGGAAATGGCTCGCGCCTGCTCTGCCGCGGCCGGCGCCTCCATCTCGATATCCTCCGCCCACCGATCCAACGTGGCCGCCGCCTTTTCCAGCTGCGCCGCCGCATCTCGCAGCTGCTGCTGTGCCGACGGCAACTCCGGCGCGTTCCCAATGGCGCTGTTCAGCCGATCCAGCGCCCGTTCCACCCGGGCCAGGGCCGTGTTCAGCTGCATCTGTATCTCCGCCGCCGTCTGCTGCAGCTGTGCGCCGTCCGGCAGGTTCTTGTTGATATTGGCCACGGCCGCCTCCAGTGCCGCCGCGCTGCTCTCCGACACGCCGCTGCCGCCCGCCGCCTCAAAGGCGTCCATCATCCGCCCGCAGGCATGCAGCAGATCCTGGGCCTGGTACAGCACGCCCTTCACAGCGGCCTCCGGATCGTCGGCGGTCAGGTCCGCCGCCAGCAGATTGCTCTGCTCCATGATGCCGTCGATGACCACCTCCAGATAGTTTTCACTGATGGAGCGCTTCAGCGTCTCCACCGCCGTGTCGGTGATCTTGGTGGCCACGGCGTTCTTCTTGGCGTTTTCGTAGTAGGTGATGGCCGGCTTTCCCGTCCAGTCCGTCAGCATCCGAAACATATTCCGGCTGAACTGCTTGTCGATGACCACCGCCGCGTAGTAGTCGCCGGACTCCACGCCGCCCTTGGCCTCCTCCTCGGTGTCCACGATGACCCAGTTGATGGACGTGGCCTCCCGCAGGTCGGCCACCACGTCGTCGCCCTTGTTCTCGTAGGTGCCGTCCTCATCGGTATAGCCCTCGTCCAGCGACGCCACCGCGATGGATATCCCCCCGGTGTTGCCGTAGGGGTCCCAGTTGGAGTAGATATTCAGCCAGGCGTACAGGCTGGGCAGCAGGGCGATGGCGACCACCACCACGCAGGCGAAAAAGCACTTGCTCAGCGTCCGTATATCGGTTTTGAATACCGTCCAGATATTACGCATACTGCCTCCTTACGCGCGGCACGCCGCGCTGTATATAAAACTGTTGCAAACAATAGTGTATCAGTATGTATTATACAGAAAGCCGCTGTGATTTGTCCACGCAAAACCCGTTTTTTGCCCAAAAATACAGAAAAGAGACGGCTCCCGCCGTCTCTTTCGTTCTACTCTTTTTCTGTATCCTCCGCCACGATGCGGTAGTAGGTATTCCCCGTCAGCTTGTACACGATGGCATACAGCACCGCGAACACCGCAAAGCTCACCGCCGTTGTGCCGATCAGCAGCCCCCTGTTGTCCAGATTGAACAGGATCAGCAGCTTGTGGATAAACGGGAAGGCAAAGCACAGATGCAGCCCTGCCAGCACCAGCGGCAGATAGAACACCGTCAGCAGCTGGCTGTTGATGCTGCGGCGGATGTCCACCTTGGTCATGCCCACCTTCTGCATGATGTCGAACCGGCTCTGATCCTCATAGCCCTCGGAGAGCTGCTTATAGTAAAGGATAGCCACCGCCGCGAAGATAAACACGATACTCAGCATGATGCCCAGGAAGAACAATCCGCCGTAGGTGCCGTAGAAGTCTGCCCGGTTGGCGGCCTTGGACTCCACGCTGACGCCCACGCCCCAGTCACTGCTGACGCCCGCCAGATAACCGTTCAGCGCGTCCTCCAGATTGGGCGTTGCGCCATCGATGTTCCCCTGCTGGTTTTCCGGCAGATCGGTGTCGAAGGCGTAGTGCCACGTGGCCGTGAGATACCACCCGTATTTCTCGCTCAGTCCGTCCTCCAGCTCCTGCACGAACTGTGTGAAGTGCGGCATGACCACCATCAGGGTCGGGGTGATATCCGCCGTGAAGGGGCCGCTCAGCAGCGGAATGTCCCGATCCATGACCCGGAACGTCCATTCCCCGTCGACGGTCAGGGTGTCGTAAGGGAAATCCGTCCGCAGAGCCGCCACATACACCTGCCCGTCGTTCAGCGTCAGGCTCTGCCCCGTGGCGGCGTTGTAGTCCTCCAGCGGCAGGAAATGCAGCTGCGTCACACGGGTGCTGTCCGCTGCGGACGCACCGGCGTTGCCCAACCGCAGATCCCCGCCGTCCGGCAGACCGCTGACGCTGATCTCACGGTATGTCGCCACATTACTGGTCTGCCCGCCGAAGTTGAAAACGGTGCTCTCCACACCCTGACGCAGCTGCTCCGCCTCCGCCTCGTCCAGCGGATGATCGCTTCTGCCGTATACCGCCACGTCCATGTCGCGGGGATACCGGGCATTCACCGCGTCCTCCTGCCCCACATACAGGCAGGTGGTGGACGAGATCATCACCAGCACCATAGTGGCCAGAATGCACACCGACGCCAGTCCCGCGCCGTTGCGCTTCATGCGGTAGGCCATGGAGGACACGGACACGAAGTGCTGGGGCCGGTAGTAGTATTTTTTGTTCCTTTGCAAGCCGCGGCACAGCGTCACCGACCCGCTGATAAACAGCAGATAGGTGGCCAGTATCACCATGATGACCGCCGCAAAGAACCACAGCAGCGCCGCCAGCGGCTCCTTGATGGACAATGCCAGCGCGTAAGCGGCACCCAGCAGCACCACGCCCGCCGCCGTCAGCACCCACTGGGCACGGGGCGGCTTTTCGCCCACGCTCTCGCTGCGCAGCAGCGCCACGGCGCTGACAGCGTGCAGCTGCCGCAGGCTGTTCAGCAGGATCAGCGTGTGGATGACCGCAAACAACGCCGCCGCAGCCAGCAGAGACGATACGGACACCGTCAGGGTATAGGTCACGGGCACCTGCAAAAGCCGCACCATACCCAGCTCCGCCAGCTTATACAGTACCACGCCCAGAAGCAGTCCCGTCCCCGTGGTCAGGCCATAGGTGATGACCGTCTCCCACAGCAGAATGCGGGCGATGTTGCCCTTGCCCATACCCAGCACATTGTACAGGCCAAACTCCCTCTCCCGGCGCCGAATGAGGAACGAGTGGGTATAGAACAGAAATATCAGCGCAAACACGGCGATGACCACCGTGCCCAGCCGCAGTATGATGGCGCTGCTGGTCCCGCCGGACATATGCCCCAGCACCTCCGAGCCGGACAGCCCCATCAGGATGTAGAACATCAGCACCATCCCGGCGCAGCTCAGCAGATACGGCAGGTACAGCCGCCTGTTTTTTCTCATGCCCGTCCAGGCCAGCCGGGCGTATAATGTCTTTTCCCTCATGCCGGTTCACCGCCCGACTGCAGCATGGTCAGCGTGTCGGAGATGCGCTGATAGAACCTGGTGTCGTCGTCCTCGCCCCGGTACAGCTGGTGGAACACCTGGCCGTCCTTGATGAACAGCACCCGGCCCGCCCGGCTGGCGGCCTTCACGGAGTGTGTCACCATCAGTATGGTCTGCCCTGCCCGGTTGATGGCGGCGAACAGCCGCAGCAGCTCGTCGGTGGAGCCGCTGTCCAGCGCGCCGGTAGGCTCATCCGCCAGCAGCAGCTTTGGCTCGGTGATGATGGCCCGGGCCACTGCCGCCCGCTGCTTCTGCCCGCCGGAGACCTCATAGGGGTACTTCTTCAAAAGCTCCGTCAGTCCCAGCTCCCGGGCAATAGGCAGCAGCCGCGCCCGCATATCCTCGTAAGACATTCCCATCAGCACCAGCGGCAGATAGATATTGTCCTCCAGTGTGAACGTATCCAGCAGGTTGAACTCCTGGAACACAAAGCCCAGGTTGTCACGGCGGAAGGCCGCCGCGTCCTTCTCCCGTATCTTGCCCAGCTCATGGCCGTCCAGCCGCACCGTACCCGCCGTGGGCTCGTCCAGCGCCGCCAGAATGTTCAACAGGGTGGTCTTGCCGCTGCCGGACTCACCCATGATAGCGACATACTCGCCCTGCTCCACGGTGAAGCTGACATTCCGCAGCGCCTCTACACGGCTGCCGCCCAGCCGCGAGGTGTATACCTTCCGCAGCCCGCTGACCTCCAAAATGCTCATAGCATGACCTCCTTTTCCTTCGGGAGCCTCCGGCCCATTGCCCCGTCTCCCAACACGGTCAGTATACCGCGTCCCCCGCCCCCCTTCCATCGCTTTCCCTTACCCTTCCCGAACACAATTGTCACATTTCCCCGCGCCCCTGTCATTGCGAGGAGGGCGCAGCCCGACGTACCCCAAGGGCACTTGTTCCGCTGCGCTCCACTGCGTGGCGATCCGCCCCCCTCCGTAGGGGCCGATGTCCACGCCGCGCAGCAAGTACCTTTAGGTACATCCGCCCGCCTTTTGCCTTCCCCTTGAGGGGTTCGCACCCCCCACTGCCGCACGCACCCAAAAGCCTTCCCCTTGAGGGGAAGGTGGCGCGCAGCGCCGGATGAGGTGTGCGCCCGCAGGGCGCCCCCCCTCACTCCGCCACGAACGCCGGGCGGCCCAGCGTCAGCCTCACCGTGGTGCCCACGCCGGGCACGGACTCGATCCGTATCTCATGCCGCAGATTGCGGCATATCCGCCGGCACAGGTACAGCCCGATGCCGCTGGACCGCCGGTCCAGCCGCCCGTTCTGCCCGGTATAGCCCATGTCAAATACCCGGGGCAGATCCTCCGGCGCGATGCCCATGCCGCTGTCCCGGATGCACAGATCGTCTCCCTCCCGGTAGATCCGGACGGTCCCGTCCTGCCCGGTGTACTTCAGGGCATTGCTCAGCAGCTGCTCCACCACAAAGGTCAGCCACTTGCCGTCCGTCACCGTCTCCCATTCCACCGGCGTGTAGTCCAGCACGATGCGCCGGTCAATGAACTCCCCGGCGAACCGCCGCACAGCGGCGCACACCACGTCATCCACGGCGCACGTTCGTATCACGTAGTCGCTGCCGCCCTCCTCCAACCGCAGATAGGTCAGCGCCATGTCCACGTACTGCTCCACCCGGCCCAGCTCCGTCATCAGCCGCCGGGCGGCCGGGGTGTCCTCCCCCTGCAGGGTCAGGCGCATGGCGGCGATGGGCGTCTTGATCTGGTGCACCCATGCGGTGTAATAGGCTGTCATATCCTCCCACCGGGCGGCGCGCGCCGTCTCCTGCCGGCGCAGCTCCCGCCGCAGCGTCTCCACCACGGCGGCGCAGTCCGCCCCCTCCACGGTGGTCATGGCCGGCAGGTCCAGCAGCACCGCCTCGCCCGCCTCCCGCAGACGCTTCAGCGCCTTGTGCCGCCGTGCCGCGCGGCCGTAATCCCACGCCGCAAGGCACGCCCCCAGCAGAACGCACAGCCCTGCCGGATAGCCCACCGCCGCCAGCGGCAGGCCGTACAGGGCAAAGGACACAGCAAACACCCCGACAAACAGCAGAAATGCCGCCAGCGTCAGCCGGCGCTCCTTCAGATATGCTTTGAGCAGCTCCATATCTCTCACTCCACGATGTACCCCACCCCGTGCCGGGTAGCGATAAAGTCCACAAGCCCCACGCCTGCCAGCTTCCGCCGCAGGCGGTTCACATTGACGGTCAGCGTGTTCTCATCCACAAAACTGTCCGTCTCCCATAGCCGCTGCATCAGCTTCTCCCGGCTGACCACCTTCCCGGCGCTCTCCATCAGGCAGGACAAAATACGGTACTCATTCTTGGTCAGCTCCACCGTCTGCCCCTGATAGGTCAGCTTCTGGTCATCGGCGGACAGCTGTGCACCCCGCCTCTCCCGCAGCACCGCCGGCGCCGCCATATCATAGCTGCGCCGCAGCATGGCCTGTACCTTAGCCATCAGAACACCGCCGTCAAAGGGCTTGGCGATAAAATCGTCCGCGCCGAAGTTCATGGCCATGATGACGTTCATGTTATCACCGGCCGAGGACAAAAACAGGATGGGCGCACTGGTCTGCTTCCGCAGCTCCCGGCACCAGTGATAGCCGTCAAAGCACGGCAGGGCGATATCCAGTATGATGAGGTGCGGCTGAAATTCCGCCGCCTCCGCCGTCACCGCCCGAAAGTCTCGTGCGCACCGGACCTCCAGTCCCCAGCTCTCCGCCAGATGCGCCACCGCCTGGGCGATGGTCCTGTCGTCCTCCACAATAAATATACGGTACATACGCTCACATCCTTTACGCTCTTCATTATACCCTCCCTCGCCTCTGTCCCGCAAGCCCTCTTACTCTTTCAATATTGTCACATTCGCTTACCGGATTTTTTTCAAAAACAGGGTTGACAAATCCGCGCCGCCGTGTTATAACTGTACCAACCTACCGAGTTGGTAGTTGTATTTCAGAAATGAGGCGATCACATGACCCGCACTCTTGTTCTCCTGACCGGACGATGTTGACTCCTTTTCCCTTCATTCCACACAACAACATCTGACTATAAACGATAAAGGAGATAAACACTATGTCTAACATTTACACTTCCGCTGACCAGCTGATCGGCAAGACTCCCCTGCTGGAGCTGACCCATATCGAAAAGGCCCATGACCTCAAGGCGAAGATCGTCGCCAAGCTGGAGTACTTCAACCCCGCCGGCAGCGTCAAGGACCGTATCGCCAAGGCCATGATCGACGACGCCGAGGCCAAGGGGCTGCTGAAGGCCGGCTCCGTCATCATTGAACCCACCTCCGGCAACACCGGTATCGGCCTGGCCTCCGTGGCCGCCGCCCAGGGCTACCGCATCATCATCGTTATGCCCGAGACCATGTCCGTGGAGCGCCGCCAGCTGATGAAGGCTTACGGCGCCGAGCTGGTGCTCACCGAGGGTGCCAAGGGCATGAAGGGTGCCATTGCCAAGGCCGACGAGCTGGCCAAGGAGATCCCCAACAGCTTCGTGGCAGGCCAGTTTGTGAACCCCGCCAACCCCAAGGCCCACTACGAGACCACCGGCCCGGAGATCTGGGCCGACACCGACGGCAAGGTGGACTTCTTCGTGGCCGGCGTGGGCACCGGCGGTACCATCACCGGCACCGGTAAGTTCCTGAAGGAAAAGAACCCCGCCGTCAAGGTAGTCGCCGTGGAGCCCAAGACCTCCGCCGTGCTGTCCACCGGCATCGCCGGCTCCCACAAGATCCAGGGCATCGGCGCAGGCTTCGTCCCTGACGTGCTGGACACTAAGATCTATGACGAGATCATCCCCGTAGATAACGACGACGCCTTTGCCGTAGGCAAGGAAATGGGTCACCGCGAGGGCGTGCTGGTGGGTATCTCCTCCGGCGCGGCACTGTGGGCCGCCATCGAGCTGGCCAAGCGTCCGGAGAACGCCGGCAAGACCATCGTGGTCCTGCTGCCCGACACCGGCGACCGCTATCTCTCCACCCCGCTGTTTGCGGACTGATACTGCGTTTTTCTTCCTTCCATTTTCTCCTCACAAACATGACGAACGGACCTCTTTCGAGGTCCGTTCGTCTTTTCTTCTGTTTCTTTCCACTTTCTTTCTATTCTCCTTCTATTTTCTTTCTACATTTTTTCTGCTTTTTTGAAACGTTTTTTGCTCCGCAGGTGTATGATAGATGAAAGGCCTTTCACCTCAACAAAAGGAGAACCCCTATGACGGACGAACAGTTCACCCCGCTGGCGGAGCGGTATATGGACACGGTGTTCCGGGTGGCGTACAGCTATCTGCGCTGCCGGGACGACGCCGACGATGTGACACAGGACGTGCTGATACAGCTGTACAGACAGGACAAGGCGTTCGAAAGCGACGCCCATGTGAAGAATTGGCTCATTCGCGTCACGGTCAATCGCTGCAAGAACGTGCTCCGCGCCCCGTGGCACAAAGCGGAGGACATCGCCGACTACGAGAACACGCTGGTGTTCGAGCAGCCCCAATACCGGGAGCTGTTCGACGCGGTGATGTCCCTGGACAGGCGGTACCGCCTGCCGGTGCTGCTGTACTACTACGAGGGCTACCGCCAGAGGGAGATCGCCGGACTGCTGGGCATACCGGAGGAAACGGTGCGCACCCGGCTCGCCCGCGCCAGAGAGAAACTGAAACACATTTTATCGGAGGTGCCGCAGTATGCATGACAGAGAATTATTTGAAAAGACGTTTTCCGCGCTGCACGCCTCCCCGGACACACTGACGGAGGTAAGAAAAACCATGCAGAACGAGAAAAAGACCCGCCGCGCACTGGGCAAGGGCGCTGTGATCGCCATTGCCGCCGCGCTGACGCTGACCGTGGCTGTGGCCGCCGGTGTCGTGACCTTGATCAAGGCCAATGTCACCCCCGCCGACCATGTGGACGACGCCACCCACCACGCCTTCACTGATGACATCGACGCTGCCACCCCTGTGGTGGACGACGGCAAGGGCGGCCTTGTCCCCGTCCCGGATATGGAGCGCATCCCCGGCGACGTCCAGACCACCCAGCGTCTGGTGGGCCAGTACCTCAGCAAGCTGGACGCGGAGATGACCGTGGACGGCAATACCATCAAGCTGGGTACCTTCCTGATCGACGAGAACGGCCTGGGCCTGCTGACCTACTCCGTGGAGAATCCCTCCGGCGTCGGCTACACAGACGTGGGCTACGGCGAGGGTATCGACCTGCCCCTCCAGCCCACCCTGCACTTCCGCAGCCCCGACGAGGACAATGCCCTGTTCGCCAAGTGCTACGTGGACAAGGGGACCAGCACCGACACCTGCCTGAACGTGGTGCTGTACTTCGCCGCCGGCACGTCCTTCCGGCAGGGCGACCTGCTGTACGTCACTATGCAGGACGAGCTGGGGCAGCCCTACTCCATCGCCGTGCAGCCCCGCACTTACGTGCCCGTCGCCACCCTGACCTCCGGCAGCGAGACCCTGACTCTCTCCCCGCTGGGCATGAGCATCCGCAACGCCCATCCCGACCGCGAGCCCCTTGTGGACGAGCTGTCCATCCGCTATCAGGACGGCAGTGAGTTCACCGTGGAGAGCAGCAGCCGCAGCCTGATGAACTGGGTGGTGGGCTGTATGCGCGGCAGCGACGACGTCCCCTTCGCCGACAACACCTACGTGTTTGACCGTCTGGTGGACGTAGACGCCGTGGCCTCCGTCACGCTGGAGGGACACCAGCACACCGATAGCGCCGCTGACGACACCTTCACCCTCACCTACCAGCCCTGACCGCGAAACGCAAAAAAGAGACCGCCCTGCGGTCTCTTTTTTTGCTCATATCACGTAATTGTCCCCCGCCGGGGCGTTCATCAGGTCGGCCAGCGTGATGTGGGAGAAATAGTCCCGCGTCAGCTTGTAAAACCCCTGCCACACGGTCAGCGTGCGGCACTCCCCGGCCCGCTGGCACACCGGCGCGTCCGGCTGCAGGCAGGTGACCGGTGCCAGATCGCCCTCCGCCAGCTCCAGTATCTCCCAGAGGGTGTAGTCCTCCGGCTCCCGCGTCAGGCGGTAGCCGCCGCCGATGCCGTGGACGCTCTCGACCAGTCCCGCCGCCTTCAGCGCGGGCATGAGCCGCTCAATATATTTCAGCGAGATGTCCTGCCGCGCGGCCACCTCCTTCATGGGTATAAAGTCCCCGCTGCGGTGCTCCGCCAGATCCAGCAGAACGCGGATGGAATAGCGACCTTTCGTGGAGATCATAGGTCTTCCTCCTGTCAGAAAATACACGGGCCATAAAATGACCCGTGTATAGTATACCACCAATCCCGTAGGTTAGGCAAGTTTAATTTTTCTTTGCGTGCCGATATGCCTGCATGCCCCACACCAGCCAGGCCGCTACCACCGCCGCCAGGACGATCCAACGCACCGTCTCCAAGGGCCAGGCCACCGCGGACAGGTCTGCATAGCGGCTGATCATAACGCTTTCCGCCGTACTGACCGTGGCCACATAGGCAGCGGCCGGCGCCCAGCACACCATGATCCGCACGATCTCCACGGCAAAGAGCAGTCCGCAGCCGCCATACAGTGCAAAACGGAAGCCTCTATCCCGCACCAGCGGCTCTTTCAGCACCGCGCCGCCGACTACCAGCGCCGCCGCCAGCAGCAGCGGCAGCAGCAGCCATACCGCCTCCTGCCGCACAGTCAGCGCTGCCCAGGAAAACTGCCGCACCACACCGCCGTGCAGCGCATAGGCGGACACCAGTAGGCGCCACACCCCCAGCAGCTGTATGGCCGCGAACAGCCACAGGGCGCACAGCGGTATCAGCAGCAGGATGCGGCGACGCAGCGTCTCTCGGCTGCGGCACACACCCCAGCCCAGCCACAGGCACAGGGGCGACGCCAGCAGGCACAGCCACGACCAGTTGTTATAAGGGAATGCCACCCACACTGCCAACGCCATTACTGCCAGACTGTACCCGATGCGGAAGCGCAGGCTTCCCCGGCGCTCCAGATAGGCCTCCACCTCCGCCGGTGTATCGGCACAGGCTCGGGGGCGCGTCTCACCGGCCAGGATGTCGTCCGCCGTCACACCGTACAGCGCCGCCAGCGCCGGCAGGGCGGCAATGTCCGGCAGCCCCGCGCCGGACTCCCATTTGCTGACAGTTTTGTTGGACACACCTAATATATCCGCCACCTGCTGCTGTGTCATGTCCCGCCCCCTGCGGAGTGATGCCAGATAGGTGCCTGTCTTTTCCATATCCATTGTCGCGGCCTCCTTTTTTCTTGTTGTTCCCAGTATAGCATACGGCGGATTTTTGTCCATCCCCCGCCCGCTGACTTTGTCTACGGAGCGTAGACAAGACTGTTTCCACGGAAAAGTGCCCCGTTCTCCGATTTTTTTCTTGACACGGACGGTACCCTATGGTAATATGTACAAGCTGACGATTTGAGTGGAGGGCGCACGCGGGTGTAGCACAATGGCCAGGGCACCAGCCTTCCAAGCTGGGGATGCGGGTTCGATTCCCGTCACCCGCTCCAACTTGACAGATACGCGCCAGTAGCTCAGTTGGATAGAGCAACTGCCTTCTAAGCAGTAGGCCAGGGGTTCGAGTCCCTTCTGGCGTGCCATTTCCCCTTGCGGGCGTCAGCGTTTCCCGTGCGGATGTATATGGTGGGTGTAGCTCAGTTGGTTAGAGCACCGGATTGTGGTTCCGGGTGTCGAGGGTTCGAGTCCCTTTACCCACCCCACAAAAAGAAATGAGGGATCGGGAGTGTCCCGGTCCCTCATCCCTTTCCACACAGGGGTGTCGCCAAGTGGTAAGGCAAGGGACTTTGACTCCCTCATCCGCTGGTTCGAGTCCAGCCATCCCTGCCAGCTCTTTCCGGACGACACCGTCCTTACGATAACTGCATACGCTTCGTTAGCTCAGTAGGTAGAGCACCTGCCTTTTAAGCAGGGTGTCCGGGGTTCGAATCCCCGACGAGGCACCAAAAGAGGAAGATACCTTTTGGTATCTTCCTCTTTTGCTGTTTTGCCGCCGGGGAGTCGAAGCTTATACCTCCTTCCCGTAAAAAGCGCCGCGGGGCTATTTTCTCTCCGCCGCCAGCTTCAGCAGGGTCTCTTTATCGTTAGGCGTTCCGTCCAGCACGGCGTTCAGCAGACACTGCAGCGCATCACCGACCTCGCTCCCCCGCAGTCCCAGTGCCATCAGGTCGCCGCCCTTCACCGTCAGGTCCTTCAGTGAAAAGCACTGCCGCTTCGCCAGCAGCGTGTTCAGAATATCCTCCGCCTGCTGTATATCCGCCAGACGGCAGCGATCCTCCGGGCTTTGGGCGGCGTTGTCGGCCCGCTTCACCTCCAGCAGCTGCCGAAACGTCTCCTCTCCCAGCTGCGACACAGCGCGGGCAATAGCCTTCTCCGTCCGGGCAATATCCCGGTCGTGCCAGCGCACCAGTGTCACGATGCGTTCGACCGTGCGGTTGTCCATCCGCAGGCGGCGGCAGATATCCGCCGCCAGGTCCGCCGAAATGGCCGGGTGACCATAAAAATGCCCCACGCCCTGTTCATCCCGGGTAAAGCACGCCGGCTTGCCGATATCATGGAGCAGCATAGTCCAGCGCAGGACCACCTCCGCCGGGACGGCGGCCACTGCGTGGGCGCTGTGTCCCCACACGTCGTAGATATGATGGCGATTGTGCTGCTCGAAGCCCACGCAGGGCGCGATCTCCGGCAGGAACATCGCCAGCACATCCGGCCAGTTCAACAGCACCGGCAGCACGTGACTGCCGCACAGCAGTTTATCCATCTCTGTCAGGATACGCTCCGGCGCGATACAGCGCAGCAGCGGCGCCTTCACCCGCAGCGCCGCATCGGTCCGCGGCTCGACCGAAAATCCCAGTACGGCGGCAAAGCGCAGCGTCCGCAGGATACGCAGCGCATCCTCCTCAAAGCGTCGTTCCGGCTCTCCCACACACCGCAGGATACCCGCCTCCAGATCCTCCCGCCCGCCATACAGATCGGTGATATGCCCGCGCAGGTCCATCGCCATGGCATTCACCGTCAGGTCACGGCGGCAGAGATCCTCCTCCAGCCTGTCGGAGAAAAACACCTGATCCGGCCGGCGATGGTCCGTATAGGTCCCGTCCGCCCGGAAGGTGGTCACCTCAATGTGCATCTCCCCCGCCCGGACCGTGACCGTCCCGTGCTTCAACCCGGTTGGGATGGCATAGCCGTCAAACAGTGTAAGCACCTGATCCGGCCGCGCGGCGGTGGTCACGTCCCAATCTCCCGGCGTGCGGCCCAGCAGCGTGTCCCGCACGCAGCCGCCCACGGCATAGGCGGCGAAGCCCGCATCCTCCAGCCGTTCCAGCACATATTGCACCGCCTGCGGCAGCATGGCTTCGCCTCCCCTCACGTTTCTTCATCCTCCGCCGCCAAATACCGGCAAAAAAGCCGGTTGCATGGGCGGAGTCGTTGTATTATAATAGTACAGTAATTTTTCTGTTCCTGTCAAGGAGGCAGCAAATATGTTTCATCCTACTGAGGACTTTCACAAGTATATCCACCCCGGCAAGCGCGTACACCTTGCCGGCATCGGCGGCGTGAGTATGTGCGCCCTGGCGGAGGTATTGCAGGGCATGGGCGTGACGGTGCAAGGCTCGGACATGAGCGAGAGCGACACCGTGAAGCACCTGCGCTCTGTGGGGATCCCCGTGGCCATCGGCCACTCGGCGGAGAACCTGAAAAACTGCGACGCGGTCATCCGCACCGCCGCCATTCACGACAGCAATCCCGAGATCGCCGGCGCCGTGGCCCGGGGCATCCCGGTCTATGAGCGCGCCCAGGCCTGGGGCGCCATCATGCAGGGCTATCGCAACGCCCTGTGCGTCTCCGGCACCCACGGGAAGACCACCACCACCTCCATGGCCACCCACATCTTCATGGCGGCCCAGGCAGACCCCACGGTGATGATCGGCGGCACGCTGCCGCTGCTGCACTCCGGCTATCGGGTGGGCAGGGGCGACACCATCATTCTGGAGAGCTGTGAATACTGCAATTCCTTCCTGAACTTCTTTCCCACCGTGGCGGTGATCCTTAACGTCCACGCCGATCATCTGGACTTCTTCAAGGACCTGGCCGATATCGAGCACTCCTTCCACGACTTTGCCGCCCTGGTGCCGGAGCGCGGCTTTATCATCGCCAACGCCGATGACGAGGGTGCCCGCGAGGCCGTCAAGGGCCTGACGCATACGGTGTTCACCTTCAGTGTCAAAGACCGCAGCGCCGACTGCTATGCCGACAACGTCTCCTTTTTTGACGGCTACGGCGACTTCGACGTGGTCATCAACGGCCTGACCTACGCCCATGTGTCCCTGCACGTCCCCGGCGCCCACAATATTTCCAACGCCCTGGCGGCGGCCAGTGCCGCCTATGTTCTCGGCCTTCCCGGCGAGGCGGTAACGGCGGGTCTGGCGTCCTTCACCGGCGCCGGACGGCGCTTCGAGCACAAGGGCACCTTCCGCGGCGCGGAGGTCTATGACGATTACGCCCACCATCCCGACGAGGTGCGGGCGCTGCTGAGTGCCGCGCAGGCGCTGCCCCACGAACGGCTCATCCTGGCCTTCCAACCCCACACCTACACCCGTACCGCCGCGCTGTTCGATGATTTTGTGGAGGTACTGCGCCTGCCGGACCGCGTAGTGCTGGCGGAGATCTACGCCGCCCGGGAAAAGAACGACATCGGCATCTCCTCCCGGGACCTGGCCGCCCGCATCCCCGGCGCCATCTACTGCGCCACGCTGGAGCAGACGGCGGACGAGCTGGAAAAGCTGGCCCAGCCCGGCGATATGATCATCACCGTGGGCGCAGGCGACATCTACCGCGCCGGAGAGCTGCTGCTGAAACGAGGTGACGCACAGTGACCATCTCCCCCGTATCCCATAACACCCGTCCGGAGAGCCAGCTGCTGCCACAGGAGGCCGCAGCCTTCGACCTGCTGGACAAGCTGGGTATCGAATACGACCGCGTCAGCCATGACGCCGCCTTCAACATGGAGCTGTGCGCCGAGGTCAGCCGCGTACTGGACGTATCCGTATGCAAGAACCTGTTTCTGTGCAACCGGCAGAAAACCGCGTTCTATCTGCTGTGCATGCCGCCGGACAAGCCCTTCCACACTAAGGACCTCAGCGCACAGATCAACTCCTCCCGCCTGAGCTTCGCCCCGGAGGAGAGCCTGTGGGAGCTGCTGCGCTGCCACCCGGGCTCCGCCACCATTCTGGGGCTGGCCAACGATACGGAGCACCGGGTCCAGCTGCTCATCGACCGTGAGGTCTATGACGCGCCCTTTTTCTCCTGCCACCCGTGCATCTGCACCAGTACACTGAAGCTGAAGACCGCCGACGTGCTGGAAAAGCTGCTGCCCCACACCGGCCACACGCCTGTTATCGTTGATTTGTGAGAAATACTGCCTGCCCTCCCCGGCAGGCAGTATTTTTTCATATATATCACAAAAAGCACTTGCGCTTGGAAACGTTTTCGGTTATACTTACCGTATTCCCACCGTCCGGCGGCACTCCACTTCATGCCGCCGGACGGCAAAAGATAAGGAGGAATACCCGCTGTGGCTGGCGGTGCGGCAGTGTGGAGACCTGTCGTAAGGCACCGAGGGCAATGCCCGTGCGAGGCCGTCTTTTGCGGAGGCAGGACGGTTACAGCCAAGACATATGGCAAAGGTCATTCTGAAGGACCTGAAGAAGGTCTACCCCAACACCGAAAAGAAAAAGAAAGCAAAGAAGGGCGAAGATCCCCAGGAGAAGAAGAGCAATCTTCAGATCACCGATGAGGGCGTTGTGGCTGTCCAGCAGTTCAGCCTGGAGATCGCCGACAAGGAATTCATCGTGCTGGTGGGCCCCTCCGGCTGCGGCAAGTCCACCACCCTGCGTATGATCGCCGGTTTGGAGGATATCACCTCCGGCGAGCTGTGGATCGGCGACAAGCTGATGAACGACGTGGAACCCAAGGACCGGGACATCGCCATGGTGTTCCAGAACTACGCCCTGTACCCCCACATGACCGTGTATGAGAACATGGCCTTCTCCCTGAAGCTGAAGAAGGTCCCCAAGGACGAGATCGATAAGAAGGTCCGTCAGGCCGCGGAGATCCTGGACATCACCCAGTATCTGGACCGCAAGCCCAAGGCCCTGTCCGGCGGCCAGCGCCAGCGTGTGGCCATCGGCCGCGCCATTGTCCGCGACCCCGCTGTGTTCCTGATGGACGAGCCCCTGTCCAACCTGGACGCCAAGCTCCGCAACCAGATGCGCGCCGAGATCATCAAGCTGCGCCAGCGGATCAACACCACGTTTATCTACGTTACCCATGACCAGACCGAGGCCATGACCCTGGGCGACCGCATCGTCATCATGAAGGA
>ERZ840517.1743-NODE-1743-length-22028-cov-3.599782_pt1 | contig 22028 bp, 17 predicted proteins | sample MGYA00519876_ERZ840517 | MGnify/ENA primary metagenome ERZ840517 (study PRJEB31850, sample SAMEA3708882) | human gut metagenome | biome: human gut; feature: human-associated habitat; material: faeces | place: China | collected 2014 ... | reverse complement strand
ACCCACGGCAGCGGAAACGCGGGCTTGACCAACTTCTACCGCACCTTCGGCGGGCCGCTGACCTTTGTGGTGATCCTGTGCGACGTACTGAAGGCAGTTGTGGCGCTGCTGGTCAGCCAATGGCTGATGTTCAGCGGCTATACGATCTTCATCTCCGCAGACTTTACCGTTGCGTATTGGGACACCTTCGCCAAATACTGGGCGGGTCTGTTCTGCCTGCTGGGCCATATGTTCCCCTGCATGTTCCAGTTCAAGGGCGGCAAGGGCATCCTCTCCGGAGGGGTTGTGGCCATTATGATCGACTGGCGCATCGCCGTTGTGGTCTGGGGCGGCTTCCTGATTTTGACTGCCCTGACCCGGTATGTTTCCCTTGGCTCTCTGTGGGCCGGGGCCAGCTTTCCCTTTATCAGCTGGTACTGCTACCCCCAGACGCCGATCATTGTACTGGCCTTTTGCCTGGGAGGATTGATCGTCTGGAAGCACCGGGCCAATATCCAGCGCTTGCTGGCGGGAAATGAAAACAAACTCAGTTTCCATCGGAAGAAGACTTAGGAGGATAACATGAAAGCGGTTGTAGTTGGCAGCGGCGGCTGGGGCACGGCCCTGAGCATGGTGCTCTGCGACAATGGGCACGATGTGACCTTGTGGTCCCATGACCCGGCGAAGGCTGCGGAGATGGCAAAGACCCGGGAGAATTCCAAGCTGAAGGGTGTCCAGCTGCCGGACAGCCTGAAGATCAGCGGAGATTTGGACTGTCTGAAGGGGGCAGAACTGGTGATCTCCGCCACGCCGTCCTTCGCCGTGCGGGAGACGGGAAAGAAGATCGCCCCATACCTGACACCGGAGACCGTTCTGGTCAGTGTTTCCAAGGGCATCGAGCGGGATACGAACCTCCGCATGAGCCAGATTTTGGCGGAAGTCACCGGGAACATCTGTAAAGTAGCTGCCCTTTCCGGTCCCTCTCACGCAGAGGAAGTAAGCATTCGGATGCCCACCGGCTGCGTGTCCGCCTGTCCGGATCTGAAAGTGGCCCGGCTGGTACAGGACGCTTTCATGAATGACTATTTCCGGGTCTATACCAGTGAGGATATCGTGGGCGTGGAGCTGTCCGCCGCCATGAAAAACGTAGTGGCTCTGGCCTGCGGCGTATGTGACGGCATGGGCTATCAGGATAATACAAAGGCTTTGCTGATGACCCGCGCCATGGCGGAACTGACGCGCCTTGGCGAAAAGCTGGGCGGCACCCGGCAGACCTTCGGCGGTCTGGCAGGTATGGGCGATCTGATCGTCACCTGCACCTCCATGCACTCCCGGAACCGCCGGGCGGGCATCCTGCTGGGACAGGGCAAGTCCGTCGGGCAGACGCTGGCGGAGACCGGCGGCGTGGTGGAGGGCTACTATGCCGCCGCCAGTATGCACCAGCTGGCGGAAAAGACCGGCGTGGAGATGCCCATCTGCCGGTGCGTCTATGAGATATTGTACCGGCAGCGGCCGGTGCAGGAGGTGGCCCGTGAGCTCATGGGCCGGGCCAGAAAGGGCGAGATCGAGGACGGCTGGCGCTATCCCGTGGGATAACGCCGGGGAAGGAGGAGCGTATGGAGCGGATCCTGCTGGTGGAGGACGATGCCCAGATCACGGCGTCACTGTCGGCGTTTTTGCAGAGTGAGGGCTTTTCCGTGGAGACGGCTACCGGGGAAACTCAGGCCAGGCAGCTGGTGGAGCAGACGGCTCCGGGGCTGCTGCTGGTGGATGTGCAGTTGGCGGAGGGCAGCGGCTTCGGCGTGTGCGCCTACGCCCGGAGCCGGGGTCTGCCGGTGATTTTCCTCACCGCCTCCGGCGACGAGAGCAGCGTGGTGCTGGGGCTGGACATGGGGGCCGACGACTACATCGCCAAGCCCTTCCGGCCCAGAGAGCTGGTCTCCCGCATCCGCAGCGTGCTGCGGCGGTACGGCAAGGAGAAGACGCTGGTGCCGCTGGGCGGTGTGATGGTGGATACGGAGAAGGGCCGGGTCACACGGGACGGCCGGGATGTGTATCTCTCGGCGCTGGAATACCGGCTGCTGCTGGTGTTTCTGAGCCACCGGGGGAAGGTCCTCTCCCGGTCGCAGCTGCTGGAGGAGATCTGGGATGCCGCCGGGGATTTCGTCAATGACAACACCCTGACGGTGTATATCAAGCGCCTGCGGGAGAAGATCGAGACCGACCCCGCAGACCCACAGATCATCCGGACGGTGCGTGGCATCGGCTACATGGTGGACGCATGAGCATCTGGAAGAACACGGAGGTGCGGCGGACGGCCCTGTGGCTGCTGCTGGCCACGGCGGTGTGCTCCGTGGCGGCGGCCCTGCTGTATCCCATCTGCGGCCTGCTGACGCTGGGGCTGGGGGCGGTCTGCGGGACCATCTGGTACGGCTCCACCCGGCGGCGCTACCGGGAACTGGAGGGCATGAGTCGGGACATTGACCGCATTCTCCACGGGCAGGAGCAGCAGATGCTGCCCCAGCAGGAGGAGGGAGAACTGGCCATCCTCCGCAGCGAGATCGGGAAGATGACGGTGCGGCTGCGGGAGAACGCCCAGCGTCAGCAGGAGGAACGTGTCCGGCTGGCGGATGCCATGGCGGATATCTCCCACCAACTGCGGACGCCCCTGACGGCCATGCGCCTGACCCTGTCCCTGCTGGAGCAGGAGGAGCTGACACCCCAGCGGCGTCTGGCACTGATGCGGGAGCTGAAGAAGCTGACGGGCCGTATGGAGTGGCTGGTGGAGGCCCTGCTGAAAATGGCCCAGCTGGACGCCGGGACGGTGGTGTTCCACCCGCAGGACACCACGGCGGCGGAGCTGGTGCGCCGTGCGGCGGAGCCGTTGGAGGTCCCCATGGAGGTGCGGAGCATCCGCTTCACCGCTCAGGCGGGGGAGGAGCGGCTTACCTGCGACGTGCCGTGGAGCACGGAGGCACTGGGAAATATTCTGAAAAACTGCATGGAGCACGCCGCCTCATGGGTGCAGGTAACGGCACGGGAGACAGCCATTTTCACAGAGATCACGGTGCAGGATGATGGGCCGGGCTTCGACCCGGAGGAGCTGCCCCGGCTTTTTCAGCGGTTTTACCGGGGCAAAAACGCCGGGGAGAACAACTTCGGCATCGGCCTGAGCCTCTCCCGTCAGGTGCTGGCCCAGCAGAACGGCACGGTGCAGGCGGAAAATGTCCTCACCGGCGGCGCACGGTTTATCCTGCGGTGGTATAAGGGCACGATATAGATGCCCTCATAAGCCCCACCAAGCCGGGGGAAAAGTGCAGGATTAAAGGAAAATTTACCTTCTATTCATAAAAACCGCCGGGAAGTGTGAAATGACCTGCCGCCGCCGGTTGCATTTTGCCGAGGGTTGTAGTATAATTTCACAATATGTAAGTCCGCCCGACCGGGCGCAGACTGAAAAACAACGAAACGGATCAAACCGACTAAGGAGTGCGTATCGATATGCGAAATATACCCTTCAGCCCTCCGGATATCACGGAGCTGGAGATCCAAGAGGTGTGCGAGGCCCTGCGGTCCGGCTGGATCACCACCGGCCCCCGCACCAAGCAGCTGGAAAAGGAGCTGGCAGAGTACTGCCATGTGGCGAAGCTGGTGTGCCTGAACTCCGCTACGGCGGCGGAGGAGATGAACCTGCGGGTGCTGGGCATCGGTGAAGGCGACGAGGTGCTGGTGCCGGCGTACACCTATACCGCCACGGCGGCGGCGGCCATCCATGTGGGGGCCACGGTGAAGTTCATCGACAGCCAGAAGGACTCGCTGGAGATGGACTATGACCAGATGGAGCGGGCCATCACCGAAAAGACCAAGGCGGTGATCCCGGTGGATCTGGGAGGCATCCCCTGCGACTATGACCGCATCTATCAGGCGGTGGAGGGGAAAAAGGCACTGTTCTGTCCCAAGGGCGATGTGCAGGAGGCACTGGGCCGGGTGGCCGTGGTGGCCGACTGCGCCCATGGGCTGGGCGCCTCCCGTCACGGGGTGCCTACCGGCGCTCTGGCAGACTTCACCTCCTTCTCCTTCCACGCCGTGAAGAACTTCACCACCGCCGAGGGCGGTGCATCGGCGTGGCGCACGCTGCCGGGTCTTGACGACGAGGAGCTGTACCACCGCTATCAGCTGCTGAGCCTCCACGGCCAGTCCAAGGACGCTCTGGCCAAGACCAAGCTGGGGGCGTGGGAGTACGACATCGTGGGGCCGTGGTATAAGTGCAACATGACGGACATCATGGCTGCCATAGGCCTGAAGCAGCTGGAGCGCTATCCCGGCCTGCTGGAGCGGCGGCATCAGCTGATCCAGCGCTATGATGAAGCCCTGCACCCGCTGGGCATCCGGACCCTGCCCCACTTTACCCCGGACTATACCAGCTCCGGCCACCTGTACCTGACGTGGACCCCCGGCATCGGGGAGAAGGAGCGCAATGAGATCATCCTGCGGATGGCGGAGCGGGGCGTGGCCTGCAACGTCCACTATAAGCCCCTGCCCATGATGACGGCCTACAAGGCCATGGGCTTCGATATCGCTGACTATCCCAATGCCTACCACCACTATGAAAACCTCATCACACTGCCTCTGCACACCCGCCTCTCCGATGAGGATGCGGCCTATGTGACGGAGCAGTTTGCGGACATCGTGAAGGAGTATCTCCGGTGATGCTGCGGAAGTGGGAGGATCTGCCGCAGGAGATGCGGACGGAGGAAGTCCGCCCGTACTATGACCTGCTGCGAAGGAAGCAGGGGAGCCTGCTTTGCAAGCGGCTGTTCGATATTCTGGCGTCACTGGTGCTGCTGGTGCTGCTGAGCCCGGTGTTTCTGGTGCTGGCCATTGCCATCAAGCTGGACTCCCACGGCCCGGTGTTTTACCGGCAGGTGCGGGTGACCCAGTACGGGCGTGAATTCCGCATTTTCAAGTTCCGCACCATGGTGCAGAACGCTGACCGCATCGGCAGTCAGGTGACGGTCAGCGGCGACAGCCGCATCACACGGGTGGGCAAGGTCATCCGCAGCTGCCGTCTGGACGAGATCGGCCAGCTGCTGAACGTGCTGGGCGGCTCCATGTCCTTTGTGGGGACACGGCCGGAGGTGCCCAAGTACGTGGCCCGCTACACCCCGGAGATGATGGCCACCCTCCTGCTGCCGGCAGGAGTGACCTCCGAGGCCAGCATCCGCTACAAGGACGAGGCGGAGCTGCTGGACAAGGCGGAGGACGTGGACGAGACGTATGTGCAGCAGGTGCTGCCGGGGAAAATGGCATATAATCTGGCGAGCATCCGGCGCTTTGGCTTGGGGCAGGAGCTGCTGACCATGCTGCGGACGGTCAAGGCCGTGCTGTAAGAGGGCGGACACAGAGGTTGCAATTCCGGACCGCAGGGAGTATAATACTCCGTTGCGGTGATAACCGAGGAAGAAAAAACAAAGAGGACGCCGCCTGCCCCTGCGGGCCGGGTGGCGGTGAGAGGTCAACTATGGAAGAAAAGAAAGAGGTCACCATACAGGAGATCCAGAGCAAGCTCCTGGAGATCCTGCTGTATTTTCAGAAGTTCTGTCAGGAGAACGGACTGGGCTTCGTGCTGGCCGGCGGTACCTGCTTGGGCGCCGTGCGCCACAAGGGATTCATCCCCTGGGACGACGACGTGGACGTGTTCATGCTGCGGGACGACTATGAAAAGCTCTGCCGTATCTGGGACGAAAAGGCGGACACAGAGCACTACTCCTGCGTCCGCTCCAACGATCAATTCAACATCCGCCACTCCGCCACGGAGATCAAGGACAACAACACCACCTTCATCAACCGCCACAGCGTAGATCTGGACATCCATCAGGGGCTGATGATCGACGTGATCCCGCTGGACGCCGTACCCAAGTCCAAGTGGAAGCAGCTGTGGCAGATGGTGGACTCCATGATGTACTGCTGCTTCAACTTCCAGCGCCTGCCCGCCCACAAGGGCAAGATCACCTACTACGCCGAGAAGCTGGCGCTGACGCTGGTGCCGTCCTTCAAGGCCCGGTACAAGATGTGGAAGGGTGCCGAAAAGCGGCTGAGCCGCTACTCACTGGCGGATGCGGAGTACGTCTCCTCCTTCGGTGAGGGCGCCACCATCATGCGCCAGCGGTTTCCCATCCGGTGGTTCCGCCATCCGGCGTATCTGGAGTTCGAGGGCCATCAGATGCCGGTGCCGGAGGACTATGACAAGTGGCTGACCATCTCCTACGGCGACTATATGCAGCTGCCGCCTCCGGAGGAGCGGGTCTACCGCCACGATGCGGTATTCATCGATCTGGAGCACAGCTACAAGCAGTATAAGGGCATCCACTACTGTGTGGATGAAAAGAAAGCGTGAGAGTCATGTCGAAGCTGAGAAATATGTTCTCCACCCGGAAGTGTATGCAGATCGCACCGGAGACGGAGATGATGCACGAGCTGACGCCGGAGGAGCTGAAGGCGCTGCAGGCGTGCTTTCTGGAGATCATCAAGGACATCGATCGGGTGTGTCAGGAGCACGGCCTGTGCTATATGGCCGCCGGCGGTACGGCCCTGGGTTCCGTGCGCCACAAGGGCTTTATCCCCTGGGACGACGACGTGGATATCCTCATGCCCCGTGAGGATCTGAACCGCTTTGTGGAGCTGTTCGAGGAGTGCATGGGGGACAAGTACGAGCTCACCACCCCCAATTCCGACAAGTATCAGCTGGAGAGCATGATCTCCGCCGTATATAAGAAAAACACCCTGAAAGCGGCGTTTCTGGACTATAACACGCCGTTTCCCAAGGGCGTCCACATCGATATCTTCGCCATTGAGTCCGTCCCCAGAAACCCCATTGTCCGGGGCATCAAGGGCGTAACGGCCATGGGCCTGCAATACATTGCGGTATCCACCCTGTTCTACCACTACCGCAGCCCGGAGAAGAAGAAGTTCTTCAGCCAGTCCTCCGCCGGAAAGTTCAACTATGGCCTGCGGTGCACAGTGGGCTTCCTGTTCTCCTTCCGCCCCTATAAGAAGTGGGGCGACCTGTTTGACCGCTTCGTGCGGTGCAAGAAGGACACGGGATTGTGGGCCGTCCCCACGGATATCGGCCACTATTTCGGACATATTATGCCCAAAGAGGTATATTATCCCCCCATCAAGGGACCTTTTGAGGACTTTTCCATCAACCTGCCCCATGATCCGGACACCTATCTGAAAAATCAGTACGGTGATTACTGGGTCATCCCGCCGGAGGCCGACCGGGAGAAGCACTATTCCGTGGGCTTCTGTCTGGACTGCGCCGCCGAGGAACAGAAAAAGGACGGAGCACAGGACCAATGAGCACGCATCCCATTGACATCGTGATCCCATGGGTGGACGGGTCTGACCCGGTCTGGCAGGCGGATCACGCCAAATACCGGGCCTCTAAAAGCGCCGACAATCACCCCGCCCGCTACCGGGAGTGGGGGCTGTTCCGCTATTGGTTCCGGGGCATCGAGCAGAACGCCCCGTGGGTGCGAAAGGTACACCTGCTGACCTACGGACACCTGCCTGCATGGCTGGAGCCTGACCATCCCAAGCTGCATATCGTCAACCACCGGGACTTCATCCCGGAGGAGTATCTGCCCACCTTCAGCTCCCATACCATCGAGCTGAATATGCACCGCATCCCGGATCTGGCGGAGCACTTCCTCTACTTCAACGACGACGTGTACCTGATGAAGCCCTCCCAGCCGGAGGATTTCTTCCGGGACGACCTGCCCTGTGACACGGCGGTGATGGGCGTCATCAAAAACAACGACACCGCCAACTTCATGCCCTATATCATGCTGAATATGATGGCGCTGGTGAACATGAGCTTCGATAAGCGCAGCGTCATCCGGCAGAATTTTGGCAAGTGGTTCTATCCCGGCTACGGGAAGGGCCTGCTGTATAACCTGTACCTCCTCCCGTGGGGGGACTTCACAGGCTTCCGCAATTACCACTCCTGCGTTTCCTTCTGCAAGAGCACGCTGGAGGAGGTGTGGGACAGGTTCCCGGAGGTGCTGGACGCCACTTGCCGCCACAAGTTCCGGGATCGGGCGGACGTGAACCAGTACCTGTTCCGGTACTGGCAGCTGGCCAGCGGCCGGTTTGCCCCCAAAAAGCCAGACAGCACCTATCTCACCATCGGCAAGCAGAGCGAGTCGGAGGTGGAGCGGCTGCTGCGGGGCGGGAAGTACCGGGTGGTCTGCGTCAACGACGACCCCATGGACTTCGATTTCGATACGGAGCGGCAGCAGCTGGTGGATATCTTCCAGCGGACCTTCCCGCAGACTTCCGCCTTTGAGCGGTCATGAGCCGCTCCCGAAACTGAGAGAACGGACGGATGCTATGAAAAAGCTCTCACGAGCCAAAAATACCATGCGGAATACCCTTTGGGGCGCCATCTACCGGGTGGCCACCCTCATCGGGCCGTTTGCCATCAAGACCATCATCATCAAGGAGCTGGGACAGGAGTATAACGGCCTGTCCACCCTGTTCACCTCTGTGCTGACGGTGCTGAATCTGGCCAATCTGGGCTTTAACAGCTCCTTGGTGTTCACCATGTACAAGGCCATTGCCGAGGATGACAAGCCGGCCCTGTGCGCCATGCTGAAATTCTACCGGAAGGTCTACCGCATTGTGGGCCTGGTGATTCTGGGCATGGGTCTGGCGGTGATGCCGTTTTTGCCATGGCTGGTGAAAAACGACTGTCCGCCGGATGTGAACCTGTACGTCCTCTTCGCCATCTATCTGTCGGAGAGCGTGCTGGATTACCTGATGTTCGCCTATAACAACGCCACGTTTACTGCCTTTCAGCGCAACGACGTGACGCTGAAGATCTCCACCGTGCGCTATGTGGTGCAGTATACCCTGCAGGCGGCGGTGCTGCTGATCTTCTCCAATTACTATGCCTATATCATCCTGCTGCCGCTGATGGTGATCCCCAACAACGTGGCGGTGTATCTGGCGGCCCGGAAGCACTACCCGGACATCGTGTGTCAGGGTGAGTTGGACCCGGTGACCAAAAAGGACATCTATAAGCGGGTGGGGACGCTGTTCGGCCATAAGCTGGGCAACACCTTTCTGGTGAGCATCGACAGCATCATCATCTCCTCCTTTCTGGGACTGACGGCGCTGTCGCTGTATAGCAACTATTACTATATCCTCACCGCCGTCAATGGTCTGGTGGAGATCGTCACCAACGGCAGCCTCTCCGGCATCGGCAATAAACTGCTGACGGACTCCCGTGAGGACAACTACCGGTTCTTCAAAACCATGACCTATGGCTGGGTGGCGCTGGTGGGCGGCGCAGCGGCGTGTATGCTGTGCTTTTACCAGCCCTTCATCGCCGCCGTGTGGCTTGGCCCGGAGTATCTGCTGGATGAGCGGCTGATGATGCTCATCGTGCTGTACTTCTTCTCGTGGATGTTCCGCATCATGCAGCTGACCTACCGGGATGCGGCGGGCCTGTGGACGGAGGATTGGCTCAAGCCCTATGTGGGCATGGCCGTGAATCTGGTGGGCAGCATCTGGATGGTGAAGGCCACCGGCAGCATTGCCGGCGTGCTGGTTCCCACCATTCTGGTGTTCTTCTTCATCTATACCCCGTGGGAAGCGTGGGTGGTGGTGAAATACCAGTTCTACCGCAGCTGGAACGAATACATGGGAAAGCTGCTGGGCTATGTGCTGCTGGCCTTTGCCGCCTGCGCCGCCTGCTACGGTGCGTGCCGGTGGCTGTCGCCGGACAATACCATCCTGTCACTGCTGCTGAGGTGCGTCATCGTGGGCGTTATCTACCCCGGCATCTGGCTGGGCGTCACCGGACGCACGGCGGAGTGGAAGCAGCTGTGGGGCATTCTGCTGCGCTTTTTGCCCAAGGGGAAAAAGGCCGCATAATCTATACAAAGTAGGAGTTATACCATATGCAAAAGAGAGAACTGCGGCGTGCGGTATTCGGGAATGAGAGCTGTATCGGACGGCTTCCGTGGCTGAACACGGCGGTGCTGGTGTATGTAGGCGTGACGGTGGTGAGCTTTGTGCTGCTGCAGATCGCCCCGGTGCTGACGTGGATGGCCAAAACCCCGCTGTACCACATTTCCACCTATTTGGGACTGATAGGCGCTGTGCTGATGGCACTGGATCTGTTCACCAACCGGGGCCTCTGGCGAGGTATCTGGTGCTGGCTGCTGTATGGCGTGGCCTTTATGGATGTCATCGCCTCCCTGCGTACCATGCGCTACGGCGTGAAGGATAACCTTTTTGACCTGTGCTGGGTGGTGATCCAGTTTGCGCTGGTGTACAGTCTGGCCCAGCGGGTGGGCAAGGAACGGATGCGCCGGTTCCTGCGGAACCTGTTCTATGTGGTGCTGGTCATCTGGGGCATTGCCTGCTGCGTGGGCCTGTATCAATATCTGTTCCGCATCGGCTATACATATGTCGCCAATCCCAATACCACCAGCCCGGAGCTGACACGGCAGGGCTATTATCAGAGCCGCCTGTTCGGCCTGTTCATGGGTCTGGACTATGCGGCATATACCAGCATGTTCCTGTTTGCCGGCTGTATGCAGGGGGTCGTGACCCGTGGAAAACACTGGGCGGGCCGTGCGGCACTGGCCGTGGCGGCGCTGGTGCTGGTCACGCACGTGATCCTCAGCGTGTCCCGCAGCGCCCTGATCGCCCTGATTCTGTATGCCTTCTGCTTCACGGTGCTGCTGGTGCGTAACCGCTGCGGCAGTATGAAGCAGCTGAAACGGCTGGGTGTCAGCGTGTTGGCCGGTGTGTGTGCCGTGGTGGTGTGCTGGGGCTGTACGGAGGGTATCTGGGCTGGTATGCAGCATATGGCCGTGGGTACCGTCATCGAGGAGCCGGATGCCATCGAGCGGTCACAGGAGGGCGATGTCTCCAACAACCGCTTCGAGATCTGGAGGGACTATATATCCCTTGCCGGTGAGATCGGCCCTGCGGGACTGTCCCTGTCCAACTACAACGACTATATCGGCGACCAGCATCCGGAGATGTACATCGTGCGCTACTTTACCGATCAGTTCAAGGATACGGTGAAAACGGATCTGGTCTACGAGTCCCATAACAACTATCTGTTTGTGTTTATCAGCACAGGCTTTGTGGGAGCAGGGCTGTTCCTGTGCTTCCTGGTGCTGGTGCTGGTGCGGGTGATTCGCTATATCCTGCGGCATCCGCAGCTGTCCCTGTGGACGATCACGACACTGGCGGTGGTGGCCTTCGGACTGGTGGAGGCGCTGTTCATGAACAGCGTATTCCTGAAGATCAATGATGTGTCCTTTATTTTCTGGCTGGCGCTGGGTGCGCTGATGCTGGAAACGGAAGATAAGGTGCCTGCGGCAGAGCGTACTCTGTGACAGGTACCGGTGAAAGGAGAATATAGTTTTATGGACATCAAAAAGGATCATATCAACTTTGCGGTGGGTCCGGTTCAGATCTCGGAGGAGATCTCCCGGATCGGTGCAGACCCCGTGCCCTACTTCCGCACGCCGGACTTCTCCGCCCTGATGAAGGAGAACGAGGCACTGCTCAAGGAGTTCATGGATGCCCCGGAGGATGCCAGAGCGGTATTCCTCACCGGCTCCGGCACGGCCTCCATGGATGCCGTCACCCAGAACGTGTTCACCAAGGACGACCGGCTGCTGGTGGTGGCCGGCGGCAGCTTCGGCCACCGCTTCTGCGAGATCTGCGAGGTCTACGGCATCCCCCATACGGCCATCGAGCTGCGGCAGGGCCATGCTCTGACCCCCGCCGATCTGGCCCCCTATGCCGGACAGGGCTACACGGGCTTTCTGGTGAATATGCACGAGACGTCCACCGGCGTTTTGTACGATATGGACATGATCTCCGCTTTCTGCCGTGAAAACGGTCTGGTACTGGTGGTGGATGCCATCAGTGCATTTCTGGCCGACGACGTCAGTATGAAGCGTTGGGGCGCCGACGTGGTGTTCACCGGCTCTCAGAAGGCGCTGGCCGTGCCTCCCGGCATCTCCATGATGGTGCTCAGCAGCCGGGCTGTGGAGCGTATCTACGCCAACCGTCCCGCCTGCTACTATCTGGACCTGAAGGCCGCCCTGAAAAACGGGGAGCGGGGCCAGACCCCCTTCACTCCGGCGGTGGGCATCCTTATCCAGATCAATGCCCGCCTGAATCAGATCAAACGGGACGGCTTTGCAAACGTACAGGCCCAGATCCGTGCCATTGCCAAGGATTTCCGCTCCCGCATCGGGAAGTATCCCTTCCACATCGTGTCCGATTCCCTGTCCTATGCGGTGACGCCGCTGTCTCCCAACAATCCGGAGGTGTCCGCCCACCAGCTGTTCCTGACCCTGAAGGACGAGTACGGCATTATCATCTGCCCCAACGGCGGCGAGCTGGCGGATAAGGTGTTCCGGGTGGGCCACATCGGCCACCTGACCGTGGAGGATAACGACGCACTGTTCCGGGCCTTTGACGACCTCATGGCCCGTGGGATTCTGAAGGCTTGATCGATATATTACAAGGAGGAAGAAACATGAAAGTTCTGTTGCTTGCGGCGGGTCGAGGCACCCGCATCAGCCGGTATTTGGCCGGCAACCCCAAGTGTACCGTGGACATCGGCGGTCAGAAGCTGATCCAGTACACCATCGAGCTGTTCCACAAGAAGGGCATCACCGACATTGCCATGGTGCTGGGCTACCGGGCGGAGGTCATTCAGGAGACGCTGAAGGACTACGAGGGCATCCGCTACTTCTATAACCCCTTCTTCGACGTCACCAACAGCATCGCCTCGGCGTGGTTCGCTAAGGACTTCCTGTCCCAGTACGATGACACCCTCATCATGAACGCCGACGTGTATCTGGAGGAGACGCTGCTGGACCGCATTCTGGAGTGCCATAAGTCTCCGGTGATGTTCGCCGACGGCACCCGCAAGGAGGAGGCCGACTACAAGTATAAGTACGAGAACGGCCTGCTGGTGAAGTACGGCAAGGAGCTCACCGGCAGTGATATCACCGGCGAGTACATCGGCATCGGCCGCTTCAGCAAGGATTTCATGCCGGAGTTCATGGAGAAACTGGACGGCATGATCCGCACCCAGCAGCACAGCGTCTGGTGGGAGAATATCCTCTATGAAATGGTGGGCAAGCGCCCGGTATATGTGGAGGAGATGGACGGCCTGTTCTGGGCCGAGGTGGACTATGTGGAGGACTATGAGCGCATCCTCCGCTTCCGCGGCTATAAGGCAGACTTCTCCCTGAACGTGGAGAAGATCTGAGGAAGGACAGGTGGCCCGGCGTCAGCCGGAGCCGCCGGAAGGAAGAACGGATGAAACAAGAAAACGGCAAAAGAGCCATGACCGCCGGACTGCGGCGGACGATGGTGATCTTCGTGCTGGATATGCTGTGCATCGCCGGGTCCTTTTTCCTGGCGCTGTGGATGCGGTTTGAGTTCCGTCTGGGGGCCATCCCTCAGATGTACCTCAACGAGTATTTGAAGATCATCGGGCCGTGGATCGTCATCTGTCTGGTGGTGTTCCAGCTGTTCCGGCTGTATAACAGCATCTGGAGCTTTGTCAGCATCGACGAGCTGTTCCGCATCATTCTGGCCTATGGCGTGCTGCTGGCAGCCGGAGTGGCCTATGTGCTGATCCTGAAGATCGATATGCCCCGCTCCTTCTACTTTGCGGGCTTTATCATGAGCTTCATGTCCACCACGGCGCTGCGGTTCTCCTACCGATTCATGCGCCAGCTGATGGCGGGGATCAGCACGGAGAAGAGCGAGCGGGACCGCATTCTGATGATCGGCGCCGGCGAGGCCGGACGCCAGCTGATCCGGGAGATCAATTCCAATCCCCGGCTGGGCAGCCGGGTGGTGTGCATCATCGACGACAACCCCAGCAAGCGCCGCCGGTATCTGGACGGCGTGGAGATTGCCGGCGGGCGGCAGGAGATCCCCGATGCGGTGAAGAAGTACCAGGTCAATAAGATCATCTTCGCCATCCCCACCTGCGACGGACAGGACCGCAAGGAGATTCTGGACATCTGCAGCAAGACCGGCTGCCGGGTGCAGGCGGTGCCGGGAATGTTCCAGCTGGTCAGCGGCGAGGTCAGTGTCAGCAAGCTCCGGGACGTGGAGCTGCAGGATTTGCTGGGCCGTGACCCTATTCAGGTGAATCTGGAGGAGATCTGCCGGTATATCTCCGGCAAGGTGGTGATGGTCACCGGCGGCGGCGGTTCCATCGGCAGCGAGCTGTGCCGCCAGATCGCCAAAAGCAACCCCGAACAGCTGATCATCTTCGATATTTATGAGAACAATGCCTACGATATCCAGATGGAGCTGCGCCACACCCATCCGGAGCTGAATCTGGAGGTGCTCATCGGCTCCGTGCGGGACATGGGCCGTCTGGACGATGTCATGGCCAAATACCGGCCGGAGCTGGTGTTTCACGCCGCTGCCCACAAGCATGTCCCCCTGATGGAGGACAGCCCCAACGAGGCCATCAAGAACAACGTGTTCGGCACCTATAAAATGGCCATGGCCTCGGTGAAGTACGGCGTGAAGAAGTTCGTGCTGATCTCCACGGATAAGGCGGTGAACCCCACCAACATCATGGGCGCCTCCAAGCGCCTGTGCGAGATGGTGGTGCAGATGATGAACCGCCGCAGCCCCAATACAGACTTCGTGGCGGTGCGCTTCGGCAACGTGCTGGGCAGCAACGGCAGCGTCATCCCCCTGTTCAAAAAGCAGATCGCTGAGGGCGGCCCGGTAACGGTGACGCACCCGGAGATCACCCGCTTCTTTATGACCATCCCCGAAGCGGTGTCGCTGGTGCTGCAGGCGGGATACTACGCCAAGGGCGGCGAGATATTCATTCTGGATATGGGCCAGCCGGTGAAGATCGACACCATGGCCCGCAACCTTATCCGCCTGTCCGGTCATGAGCCGGATGTGGATATCAAGATAGTCTACACGGGCCTGCGCCCCGGCGAGAAGCTGTATGAGGAGATCCTCATGGCGGAGGAGGGCCTGCAGGAGACTTCCAACAAGCTGATCCACATCGGAAAGCCCATCGTCATGGACGACGAGGAGTTTTGCCACCAGCTGGATCGGCTGGAGAAGGCCTGTGAGGAGGAGACGGAGGACATGAAGGACATCGTGGCCTCGGTGGTCCCCACCTATCGCCGCAAAAAATAATTCTGCAATGACAAAAGCCTTTCAAGGACAATGGTAAGAACAAGAGCAGCCCCGGCGGAGTTTTCCGCCGGGGCTGCTCTTTCACTGCCGGGAGACTGCTCTGTAAGGCTGCTCTGAGAGACTTCCCTTCCGCCGGGACGGTTTTGTGACGTTTTTGTAATGAAACCTGTCACCGAAACGTCACCTTCGTGTGGTATACTGGACAACAGAAAGTCAAGGAGGGACACGACTATGGAGCTGATGCAGATCCAGCATCTCAGTAAGGTATACGGACAGGGTGAAAATCAGGTGCGGGCGGTGGACGACATTTCCTTCACCGTGGAGAAGGGGGAGTTCTTGGCCATCATCGGCCCCTCCGGCTCCGGTAAATCCACTCTGCTGCACATTTTGGGCGGTGTTGACTGCCCCACCTCCGGCAAGGTCTTTGTGGATGGGCAGGATGTCTACGCCCAGAACGAGGATCAGCTGGCCATTTTTCGCCGCCGGCAGGTGGGGCTCATTTACCAGTTTTATAACCTGATCCCCGTGCTGAACGTGGTGGAGAACATGACCCTGCCGGTGCTGATGGACGGGCGACAGGTGAATCAGGAGCGGCTGGAGGAGCTGCTGGACGTGCTGGGTCTGCGGGGTCGGGAGAAGTACCTGCCCAATCAGCTCTCCGGCGGCCAGCAGCAGCGGGTGTCCATCGGTCGGGCGCTGATGAACGCTCCGGCGGTGGTGCTGGCGGATGAGCCCACCGGCAATCTCGACAGCAAGAACAGCCAGGAGATCGTGGAGCTGCTGAAGATGTCCAACAAGAAGTACGGCCAGACGCTGGTCATCATCACCCACGACGAGAACATCGCCCTGCAGGCCCACCGGGTCATTGCCATCGAGGATGGCCGCATCACACGGGATGAGCGCATCCGGGAGGTGCTGGAATGAACGTCTTTCACCGCTACACCCGGCAGGCCCTGCGGAAAAACCGCTCCCGGACGTGGGTGACCATCGTGGGCATCATCCTGTCGGTGGCCCTGTTCACCGCCGTGACGGAGGGTGCTTACAGCGGCGTGCGGTATCTCATAGGGGCCGCCGAGTACACCGTAGGCCGGTTCCACGGCTGCTACCAGAACCTCACGGAGCAGCAGGCAACGCAGCTGAGCCGTGATGATAAGGAGATCACGGAGCAGTCTGCGTGGCAGCTGGTGGGCTGGGGGCAGGTAGGGGCGGACAATGCTTATAAGCCCTATCTGCGGATCATGTCCATGGACCCCGACCTGCCGGACCTTCTCTCCATCCGCCTGACCCAAGGCCGCCTGCCGGAGAAGGCCGGGGAGATCCTCCTGCCGGAGCACCTGTGGTCCAACGGCAGCGTCCGCCATATGCTGGGAGATACCATGGAACTGGAATTGGGCCACCGGACGCTGGACGGGGAGGAACTGACGGCCGATGACCCCTATACGAAGGGGGAGACGCTGACAGATACCACGCCCCACACCTACACTGTGGTGGGCTTTTACCAGCGGCTGGATATGACGACGGAGCCCTTCTCCTGCCCCGGCTATACTGCCCTGACCTGTCAGGAGCAGGGCTATCAGACGGATGAATTTTTCCGGGTGGCCCATCCCAGCCGCTTTTACAGCTATATGGAGGGAAATGCCGAGAAATATCCGGGACTGGCGTGGTACTCCAACTCCGACCTGCTGAACTACTACGGCGCCACCACCTTCTTCTCCGTGAACCGGATGATCTACAGCTTTGCGGTGATCCTGCTGCTGATGATCTCCTTCGGCTCGGTGTCGCTGATCTATAACTCCTTCTCCATCTCCGTGGCGGAGCGGACCCGGCAGTTCGGCATCCTGAAATCCATCGGCGCCACCCGCAAGCAGATTCGGGACAGTGTCCTCTATGAGGCACTGGTGCTGTGCGCCGTGGGGATCCCACTGGGTCTGCTGGTGGGCTGTCTGGGCATCGGCATCACTCTGTACTGTCTGCGGGACAGCTTCGGATTCCTGATGGGGGAGAGCGGCAACGCCCTCCAAATGCACTTTGTGCTCAACGGCTGGGCGCTGCTGGCGGCGGCGGGCATCGGCCTTGTGACGGCCATCATCTCGGCGTGGATCCCCGCCAAGCGTGCCGTGCGGGTGTCGCCGGTGGAGGCCATCCGCCAGACCAAGGACGTGAAGCTCCGGGGCCGGGAGGTCAGGACCTCCCGCCTGACGGAAAAGCTCTTCGGCTTCTCCGGGATGTTGGCCGCCAAGAACTTCAAACGCAACCGCAAGCGCTACCGCTCCACGGTGGTAGGACTGTTCCTCAGCGTGACGCTGTTCATCTCCGCCTCCTCCTTCTGTGCCTATCTGACGGACGCCGTAGACCAACTGGGGGGCAACAGCACACTGGGCGTGCAGCTGTATTGCAGCGAGGCCCTGCCGGAGGGCGTGACGCCGGAGCAGCGGCTGGGACAGCTGGCCGCCGCCGACGGCGTGGAATCGGGTTTCTACACCGCCGACAGCTACGCCAGCCTGCACTTTGCCAAGGAGGACATGGATCCGGACTACTGGAAGGACACCGGGCTGGAGGGAGACCGCAGCGCCGCCATGTACTTCCTCCGGGATGAGGATTTCCGGCAGCTGCTGCGGGACAACGGCCTGTCGGAGGAGGATTACTTCCGTCCCGATGCACCTCAGGCGGTGGCGTGGGATATGCTGGACATCTGGCGCAGCACCGAGGGTAGTAAGTACAATAAGCTGTACCATTATCACCTGCTGAACGGCAGCAGCCTGCCCATCACCGGAACGGAGAGCAGCTATCAGCCCATGGATGGCTGGTTCACCACGGGCGACCGCATCACACGGGACGGTACGGAATATGTGCTGTACTATCCGGAGGACTATATAGACGATTACTATACCGCCCGCAGCGAGGGGGAGACCCCGGACGAGAGCCGGGCACAGGCGGTGCCGGCATCGGAGGCCGTCCTCACCCGGAGCTATACCGTGGGCGCTATTTTGAAGAAGGCTCCCGACTTCCTGGGTACCGGCGACCTGTATCTGCTGTACCCGTACAGTATGTATGAGACCGTCACCGGGCAGGCCCCTGCCGCCGATGCCTTCTGGTTCAGGAGCAGCGACCACGCCGCCTCCTACGAGAGCATGGGGCAGATCATGATGGAGCTGGGCAACAGCCGCTCTGAACTGCAGGATCTGGCCGCCAACGGTGAGAGCCAGCGGGCCATGGTGACGGTGGTGAACGTGTTTTCCTACGGCTTCATCATCCTCATCTCCCTGATCTCCATGACCAACGTGTTCAACACCATCTCCACCTCCATCGCTCTGCGCCGCCGGGAGTTCGCCATGCTGCGGTCCGTGGGACTGACCCAGCGGGGCTTTGCCCGGATGATGGACTACGAGTGCATCATCTACGGCGCACGGGCGCTGCTGTGGGGCCTGCCGGCATCGGTGCTGGTGACCTATGGCATCTATCGCAGCGTGGCCCAGAGCATCGCCGCCCGGTTTTACATCCCGTGGTACAGCGTGGCCATCGCCGTGGGCAGCGTGTTCGTGGTGGTGTTCGCCACCATGCTCTACGCCACCCGGAAGATCCGCAGTGAAAACCCCATTGAGGCGCTGAAGCAGGAGAACCTGTAAGGCCCGTCTCGCAAGTCGAAGCAACAGCAGCCCCGGCAATTCTGCCGGGGCTGCTGTGATAAGCTTGCTGCGTGGCCTGAGGCAGGGCCGGATACCGGTGCGCCGGGCTAAAAGGGATTGACAGGCGGCGGCCGGGAGGCTATCATGAGGGCAGAAAGAAAAGGAGGGCCGCCATGTCACAGGTCACCAAGCGGGCGCTGGAGGCGTCGCTGAAGCATCTGCTGCTGCAAAAGCCGCTGAACAAGATCACCATCAATGATATCGCTGAGGACTGCGGCATCAACCGCATGACCTTTTACTACCACTTCAAGGACATTTACGATCTGGTGGAGTGGAGCTGTCAGGAGGACGCCAGCCGGGCGCTGGCGGGGAAAAAGACCTATGAGACGTGGCAGCAGGGCTTTTTGCAGATCCTTCAGGCGGTGCTGGACAACAAGCCCTTCATCCTGAACGTCTATCGCTCCGTTAGCCGGGAGCAGGTGGAGAACTACCTCTACCGGGTCACCTATGACCTGCTGGAGAGTGTGGTGGAGGAGGAAGCTCAGGGGATGTCCGTGCGGCAGGAGGACAAGGAACTCATCGCCACGCTCTATAAATATCTGTTCGTGGGACTGATGCTGGACTGGATCAAGGGGGACATGAAGGGCGACCCACAGGTCATGGTGCAGAAGCTGGAGCTGGTGCTCCACGGCAATGTGGTGGCCGCCCTGCAACGGATGCGGACGGACAAGCCTGCATCAAACGGAGCGGAATGATAAAAAACTGAACATCTCCCATCCCGGTGATAAAAAACTTATCACCGGGATTTTTCTGTTTATTGAACAAATCGTGCCTGAGTTGTATATTATCCTCATCAAAGGAAAACATACCGGCGAGGACGCCGTTGCTCCCCATGCGAGTGCTGAGAAGGGGACGGGCGGCGTAACGGTCAACAGAAAGGAGCGCATTTCTATGTATTATTCCAGTGGTAATTATGAAGCTTTTGCTATCCCCAAAAAACCCGAAGGCGTCGACGCCAAGTCCGCCTATCTGAATAAGCAGCAAAATCACCGCCTGCCCGAAAGCGGACCAATAGCTGCCTGTATCCTGCACAACAAGCCCCGTAACGCAAACAGCGGAGGTTGAAGTGAACAGTGCCTCATGAAATGGTGTAACAGATCCGGTGTTTGATGAAAATGGTAGCATCAAGATAAGTGCTCCAAGTACAATGACTCCGGCAAAACCCAGAGCAATCAGCTTAAAGGATGACAGCCGTTTTTTTCTATGTATAATTTCAAGCATATATATTTCTCCTTTTTCTGCTTGCTTACAAAGAGTATAACGTGAAATATAAAAAAAAGGTGTAATGATCTGGTTTACTGTATTAAGATCGTATAAAGATGCTCATGCTAAAAAAATAGTGCAGCGTATATTAAACGGCACAGACAAAGACAACTTGCTTGAAACTGTTGTGCAGCTCGAAACAGAACAACAGTTTCAAGCAATTTGAAAAAGCAGATGCAGAGATTTTGGACAGACGTGAACAATACACCGCCTCCTACTCGATTGGGAGAATTCATCCCTGTCACACAAAAATACGTTGTGAAGATGCGTGACCGCGCGAATGGGAAGCATGCCGCATGACCGCGCCCGGCGCAAAAATTCTGTGACAGGAGTCTGTTTTACTTCCTATTTTGGCAAATATGTACAATCATACGCCGCCTGTTTTCTGGCAATAGTTACGAAAATTGGAAAAAAGCGGAAAATATTGATTAAATCGGGATTTTTCGTGTTAAAATAGAAATGGATGCTTTAAAACTGTGATGAAAGGAGAATCGGGGAAGATGTTTGAGATCGGTGAGTATATTGTGTATGGAGTGAAGGGTGTATGCCGGATTGAGGATATTACCCACATTGACATTTCCGGGGCGGACAAAGACCGTTTGTATTATGTTCTTGCCCCGGTTGGCGATGGCAGTGGAAGGATCTATGCACCGACGGACAATCAGAAGATTACGATGCGCAAAGTGATTTCCAGGGAGGAAGCGGATCAGCTGATTGAGGATATGCCTAAGATCGAGCAGCTCTGGGTGCCGGATGACAGGCAGAGAGAGGCGAGATACAAGGAGGCAATGAACACCTGCGATTACCGTGCGTGGGTCAGCATTGTAAAGACACTATACATCAGAAAACAGGAGCGCACGGCACAGGGGAAGAAGATCACGGCGCTGGACGAGCGCTACATGCGGACAGCGGAGAATGAACTGTACAGTGAACTCTCGCTCACACTCGGCATACCGAAGGATGAGATGGAGCAGTATATCAGAGAGCGGCTGACGCAATAAACGCTGTGCCTGCGTCTGAAACAGGATTGTTATGAAAAACCCGTCATGAAATGAGAAAGGAAATCATTTCATGACGGGTTTTATGCAAAATAGGATACGGTGGCATGAATGCCGTCACTGCTGGCTTCTGCCGGTATGGAACATATTCCATACGTCATCGATTGCATCGATCCGTATTATACGGTGGTATTGACACCGTTGACAGCGGCGTGCTCATCTTCGTCCATCGGAATGACCAGACATTTCTGCCCGTCGATGACCTGGGAGTGAATCTGTCCGACTTTTTCCGGCTTGACGCGCAGGATGACATCGTAGGTCTTGACGGCAGGGACATCTTCGCCATCGGCATCTCCCTCCGAGACCGGAACGGAGCGCGTCTCCTCGAGCTGTTGCTTTAAGTTTTCCACCTGCTTTACCAGCTCCAGCTTTTCTTTGCGCTTTCCGTTGGCTTCCACAAGCTTCGGATCAACTAACTGTCCGGCTTCCGGAAGTTCCTCGCCAAATACATTTTCATAGGTGTTCTCAATGACGGCTGCCTGTTCCTCGGTGACACCGCTTTCTGCAAGGACATCTGCAATGGCGGATCTGGTGACGATGACCGGTTCCGGTTCCACCGTCTCGTCCTCCGTGACCGGAATCATATTGTTCAGATTTTCCTGGATATCCCCGAAGACAGCGTCGCTCTCTTCCTCATCCTCACCGATGACTTCTTTGACGATGCTCTGGAATGTCAGCTTTTTCTCGGTGGCGGTCAGCTTGGTGCCACAGCCGAGACCGGATTCCATGAATTCCGCGTGCGGTGTCTTGGTATCCCTGGTGTAGAACATCACGGAGTGAATATCGCTGCTGCGGTCGGTAA